>ERZ833822.1200-NODE-1200-length-23327-cov-17.530638_pt1 | contig 23327 bp, 17 predicted proteins | sample MGYA00519913_ERZ833822 | MGnify/ENA primary metagenome ERZ833822 (study PRJEB31850, sample SAMEA3708746) | human gut metagenome | biome: human gut; feature: human-associated habitat; material: faeces | place: China | collected 2014 ... | reverse complement strand
TTTTCGCCTATCGAATTTCTTAATAATAGTGTCCAATATGATTGACAAACCTACAAATTTTCAAAATGTCGAATGCTTTATGTTGACCTATATATTATAATGTATTATAATAAAAATATAACATTTTGTACAAATATTTGTTTATGTGTACAAAAATTTTCCCCACAAGTATTAAATTGTATGATATAATAAAAACTTAGATAAATTTGTATATCTAAAAAGGAGAAATGACCATGAAATATTACGCACACACCCGTGAGGACGGTGAAAGGCAAACTGTAAAAGCCCACCTTATAGGCGTAAGCAAATTGGCGGAGGGCTTTTCAGTAGACTTTCTGAAACCTTTAGCTAAAAAAGCGTCTTATGATCACGACACAGGAAAATACGCCCTTAAATATCAATGGCGATTGGACGACGATAATATAAAGTTCAGCCACGCTGCCTGCGGAGCACTAGAGTATAAAAAGTTTGCAGATAAAAACGATTGTTTCGCACCCCTTATGGAGTATTGCATCGCAGGACACCACACAGGACTTATGGACGGCGGCACAGACGCAGACAACTCTGACAGCCCTACCCTAAACGGTATACTAAAAAGAGCAGACGAATATACAGGCGATAGTGACTACAGCGCATACACCACTGAGATAGACTTTGCCACACTGACTCAGGAAGAAATAACACCGCCGTACAATGAACTGCGTTCTGCAAAAGACCCCACCGAGCTTATCGAGCGTTACGCCTTTTTCACCAAGTACGTGTTCTCTTGCCTGACAGACGCAGATTTTCTCGATACTGAAATATTTTGCAATAAAAATGTTGAACGTGGCATGAGCGGCGATTTTAAAATGGCGCTTGATAAACTGAACAGAGAATTAAGCGATATGCCGTCAAATACTCCATTAAGGCAAGCAAGAAGCCGTATTCAGCAACAAGCTTTTGATAATTCGGTCAATAAAAGTCATATTTCAATTCTTGATATGCCAACAGGTAGCGGAAAAACCTTATGTAGTTTGAAACTAGCCTTAGAAAGCGGAAAGAAGAGAATCATATACGTCATACCTTACACAAGTATAATAGAACAGACCGCTAATAAGTTTGAAAAAATGTTCGGCGACGTTCTCCCTGTCCTACAGCATCATTCAAACTATTCATATGACGGCAACACAGAGGAAGAAAAGAAAACCGCAGAGAAGCTCAAAAGGACCTGCGAAAATTGGGACGCACCACTTATAATTACCACAAGCGTGCAATTTTTCCAATCCATATACCATTATAAAGGCTCAGCACTGCGAAAACTCCACAATCTCCGTGACAGCGTGATAGTTTTTGACGAAATACACCTTATTCCAACAGAACTTCTTCGCCCCTGCCTTAAAGCTGTGGGCTATATAACAAAGTATCTTAACAGCGAAGCCCTTTTTCTCTCCGCCACAATGCCCGATTATTCTAAGCTTTTTGATAAGTTCCTGCCAGATGTGAACTATAATAAGCTTGTTACCGACCGAACCAATTTTAAGTATTTCAAGAAATGCGAATATAAAGACATGGGCAAAACCACTCTTGAAACCATTGCAGAAAATGCCTCTCGGTGTAAAAATGCCCTGATCGTTGTGAATACCAAGAAAACAGCAGCAGAGCTTTATAGCCTTGTTCAAGGTGAAAAATATCACCTTTCCGCCAATATGACCCCAGCCCACAGAAGCCGTGTCATAGAAGTAGTAAGAAAGAAGCTTAAAAAGGGCGAGCATATCACAGTAGTTTCAACTTCACTTGTAGAAGCAGGCGTTGACCTTGACTTTAACACAGTTTTCCGCCAGCTTTCAGGTTTAGACAGTATTTTGCAGGCAGGGGGCAGATGTAATCGTGAGGGTAAAGATGCCAAGGGCTATGTGTACGTTTTTGACATTGACGAAACATACCGCAAGGGAAGCGACCTTGCCATGCGAATTAACAAGACTAAAGGTTTACTGGAAAAGTACCAAGACATAACTTCCTATGATTGTATTAAAGAATATTACGACGGCATTTTCGACTTCAACCAAAGTCGTATAGCTGAAAACTCTATTGCGAAATATAACGAACAAAGCAACTCATTCGACCGCCAAGGCTTGATGTCACCATATAGCATACCATTCCGAAGCTATGCAATGCAGTTTGAATACATCTCCGCCGACACTATCTCTATCGTTATCGACGATCCTGACGACCAGACTTGCCATGAACTTGTTGAAACCTTGCGTAATGGTGATATGTCAGTAAGAAGAGCATTGCAGAAATATTCAGTGTCCGTCTATATGAATGTTTTCAAGGATCTCTATTCACAGGGTGTGCTTAACGATCACGGCACAGGTATATTCATTCTTGAAAATCAGAGCTATTATAATAATGAAACAGGTCTGACCACCGAAGCCGCAATGCAGGATTATTTTATCTAAAACAAATGGCAGGCTGCCACCAAGACAGTCTGCCACTTGCTGCATTCCATATCGTACCGAATACGAATATTTTTCAACTCACATATGCATAAAGCATAGACAAATATATTATACAAACATTATTTTAAAAAGTCAACGTTTTTATACCACAAACCACTGGACAAAGAATTGTGAAATATGCCGAAAATCCGACACTTTTTTTATACATGAAAACTATTGACATTTTATTCGTAATGGTGTATCATATATGTAGAACAGAATAACTGTACCAAATACTAATATAAGCTAATAAAAGGAGTGATGTAAAAATGAGCTATGGTTTTAAGATCATCGTGACAGGTGACTATGCTTGCTTCTCAAGACCTGAAATGAAAGTTGAACGGGTAAGTTACGACGTACCCACCCCAAGCGCATTGGAGGGGCTTATCAAATCGGTGTATTGGAAGCCTGCCGTGCGCTACCAAATAAACAAAATAGTGGTGTTCAACCCTATCGAGTTTACCAATATTCGACGAAACGAGGTCAAAGATAAGCTGTTGTTATCATCAGTGAAACAGCAAATGAAAGGCGGAGGCTCGGCGGAGATGTACATCTCGGAGATACGAAGTCAGCGAGCGGCAATGGTGCTGAAAAATGTGAAATACGGGATAGAGTTCAGCTTTGAACGTACCTATCTTAAATCAGACCACCCAGACGAATCTGATGAGAAGCATTATAACATAATGCTCAGACGTCTCAGAAACGGCCAGCATTTCAGACAGCCATGCCTTGGCTGCCGTGAATTTGCAATAAAGAGTATTGAACTTGTTGACGACTTTGACCTTACGCAGATAGCACCGCAAAATATGGGTGATAAAGACCTTGGCTTTATGCTTTACGGCATGAAGTTTGAGGACGGAGGCAAGCCTGTCAATAATGATTGGAATGACCCTAAGTTTTCTGACAAGGCCGACGCAGTTTTCTACCGTCCGCATATGATAGACGGTGTTATCGACGTTGCAAAATACAGGGAGGAGATTAAATGCTGATTAAAGCCTTGTGCGATTACAGTGCTTTGCAGGAGAATAAAACTCCTGCAGGCTATTGTAAGCAAGCCATACACTTTGAAATTCTTCTTACCCCGGAGGGCAAGATAGCTGAGATAAACGATATGAGAGTACCCCGAATTATCCCTCTGAAAAATAAAAAGACAAAAACAGTCTATGATCCAGTAATGGAACAGCTTCCTGTAAGAACGCAGAAACCGGGCATAGACAAAAACACGATCGAACACAGACCACTCTACATATTCGGTCTGAACTATGATAAAGGAACTTTGACCCCTACAGACGCTACCAACAAAGCGGCAAAATCACACAAATGCTTTTGTGAATGGAATGAGAAGTTCTTTGAGAATATCGACTCGCCTATTTGCAAAGCCTATCTTAACTTTATCCGTACATGGGATCCTGAGCAGGAAACCCAAAACCCACACCTTCTTGCTCTAGGCAAGGAGTATTCAAGCTCCTACTATGAGTTTGGACTTGACGGCTCTCCTGAAATAAAACTTCACAATGACAGCAAATTCAAAGCCGCCTATGAGGATTATCTCGCCCAGCTCAGCGCCGACAGCGACAGTGACGATACCGAACTATCCACCTGTTCCATTCTTGGTGAGAAGCTCCCGCAAGCCCGTATCCATGATAAAATAAAGGGTATCAAGGGCGGAATGTCCTCAGGCTGTGTCCTCGTTGGCATGAAAGAATCTGCCTTTGAGTCCTATGGCAAGAAACAGTCCTACAACAGCAATGTTTCTGAGAAAGCCATGAAAATGTATACCTCTGCGTTTAATTCTCTACTTGCTGACAGAAGCCATTACAAGACTTTTGACGATATGACAATAGTCTATTTCGCAATGAAGAAGAATGATGCAGAAGAATGCAATATGTTTGCCGGTATGTTCAGCGGATTTGAGGACGAATTAAATAAAAGCGTTGTGACCGAAGCCGACCGAAACATCAATACAGTAATGACACAGCTTAAACAGGGCAGGACAGCCAATATGCCATATGACCCTAACGTAGAATTTTACGTTGCAGGCTTTACCCCAAACAGTTCAAGAATATCCCAGAAGTTCATCTTCCACGATAAGTTCGGCAGGATATTTGAGAATGTACTCAAACATCAGCAGGATATCTCATTTACTGAGGGTCAGCATCAAGTAAGCATTGAACGTATCAAGCGTGAGCTTATCTCACCAAAATCGTCCAAGGAAACAGTTCCGCCGCCTCTCACCGCCGCACTTTTTGAAGCAATACTCAAAGGTACAAGATACCCTGACGAACTGCTTTCCACGGTAATAACAAGGGTCAAGACCGACAGTGACGAGGAGAACAACCATTTTATAAAACTCAATGATACAAGGGCAGGCTTGATAAAAGGCTGCATAAACCGTAAACAAAATAAGGAGGAGATCAAAATGTCATTAGACCTTGAAAACAAAAATCAGGCTTATCTCTGCGGAAGACTTTTCGCAGTGCTTGAAAAGATCCAGCAGGATTCTTCAAAGGCAACAATTAACACAACTATCAAAGATACTTATTTCTCATCAGCTTGTTCAAGACCTGCAACTGTATTTCCTAAACTCTATTCGCTTTCACAAAATCATTTGAAAAAGTTTGAGAGTTCGAAACTTCGTAATTACTACAATGATAAGTGCCTTGAGATAATAGATGATCTGAATGGTGAGTTCCCTCAGACTCTTTCAAATGACGATCAGGGCAGATTTATTGTAGGCTATGCACAGCAGTACAGAGATCTTTACACAAAAAAGTCAAAAGATAAGCCGGAAGAAAATTCAGAAGTTAAACCTGAAGCAAAATCAGAAGAATAAAGAAAGGACGAAATATTATGGAAAATGCAATCAAGAACAGGTATGAATTTGTAATGCTTTTTGACGTTGAGAACGGCAACCCAAACGGCGACCCTGACGCAGGCAATATGCCTAGAACAGACCCAGAAACAAGCCTCGGTATCGTTACAGACGGGTGCCTTAAGAGAAAGATAAGAAACTTTGTGGAGCTTACCAAAGAGGGCGAAGCAGGCTACAATATCCTCATCAAGGCAGACAAAGCCCTCAATACAAAGTTCACCGAAGCTTATAAAGAGCTAGGTTTAAAGGGAAGCGGAAAGGAAACTCCTGCTGACATACAGCGTCAGGCTCGTGACTATATCTGTCAGAACTACTTTGACGTAAGAACATTCGGCGCAGTAATGAGTACAGGCGACGATCCATGCGGCATTGTAAGAGGACCTGTCCAGCTCAACTTTGCAAGAAGTATCGACCCTGTTTTTGCACAAAATATTTCTATCACAAGGCAAGCGAAAACAACAGAAGAGAGAAAAAAGGTCGGAGATACCGAAATGGGCAAAAAGAGCATAATCCCATATGCTCTCTATCGTGGCGAGGGCTATGTTTCCGCAATGCTCGCTCAGAAGATAACAGGCTTTAGCGAGGACGACCTTGAGCTTCTTTGGACATCTATTATCAATATGTTCGAGCATGACAGAAGCGCCGCAAGAGGAAAGCTTTGTATGCGTAAGCTTATCGTGTTCAAGCATGACTCCGCCCTGGGCAATGCCCCTGCACATATCCTCTTTGACAAGGTGTCAGTTAAGCTCAAAGACGGCGTGACAACCCCAAGACATTACTCAGACTATAATATCTCCATAGATAAGGATATGCCTGAGGGCGTTACCCTTATTGAAAAGCTCTGATGAGCGAAGATGTAACTATCAATATCCGTGACATACAGCATTATATGTATTGTCCACGCAGGTTTGCTCTTTTAGAAGTTAATGACGACTGGGCTGAAAACGCCTTTGTCGTCAAAGCAAACCTCCTCCATGAGAACGTCCACAGCGGCGAGCGCAACTTTGAAAATAAGCGTAAGATCGTCCGAAGTGACGTGTCAGTGTATAATGATGACCCTAAGTACAATATTTTCGGAGTTGTAGATTGTATCGAGTTCGTCCGTGATAAAAGCGGCGACTATATAGATACCCTGGACGGCACATTCCGTGTGGAAATTGTGGAGTATAAACCCACCAGACCCAAAGCAGGGGAGTTCAATCAGACAGACGCTATACAAGTCTATGCGCAGAAGCTTTGCGTGGATAACGTATTTCATTGCAATAGCCGATGTTTTCTGTACTATGCAGATGTGCGCAGACGATCAGAATTGCCCTTTGATATTCAGGGCGCAGAGTATGATAAAATGCTTTGCGACTATCTTGGAAAAATGCGTGAGATACTTGCAGCGGATATTATCCCAAAGCGTGTAAAAGGTCAGAAATGTTCAGGCTGTTCACTGTCGGATATGTGCTTTCCAAAAGTGAAGAAATATAGCGTGAAAAACACGATTTTCTCCATGAACGGAGGCGAAAACAATGCGTAAACTGCTCAATTCACTTTATATTCTCGAAGAAACTGCCTACCTCACACTTGACGGCGAAAACATAGTGTGCAGGGCAGAGGACAGCGAGAAGTTCCGTGTGCCTTTTACTAATATAGAGGATATCTATATTTTCAGCTATTCGGGCTGTTCACCTGCGCTTATGGGCAAGTGTGCAGAGTATGGCATAGCCGTTAATTTTATTTCTCCGCAAGGTAAATTTCTCGCAAGAGTTCAGGGCAAAACAAAGGGCAACGTCTATCTGCGAAAAGAGCAGTTTGAGCTTTTTTCTATTCCTCAGCTCGACCTTATCAGGAATACTGTCGCCGCAAAGCTTTCAAATACACGTTATCTTATCAGACGTTCGCTCCACGATAACCCGGATATAAACAGTGACGGAGCGCTTACAGATTGTATAAAATATCTTGAAAACGGCATAAAGACCGTCTATGAAACTGCCGATAAAGATATTATCATGGGTATAGAGGGAAGCTGTGCAAAGGCATATTTTGATATATTTGACCGACTGATACTCCACCAAAAAGAAGATTTTTACCTTGCCAACCGCACCAAACGCCCACCCCTCGACAGAGTAAACGCCATGCTCTCGTTTCTGTATACTATCGCAATTTCATCATATACATCAGCCCTTGAAAGCGTAGGACTTGATAGCTGCCTCGGCTTTTACCACGCCCTGCGTTCAGGCAGAAGCAGCCTGTCCTGCGACCTTGTTGAGGAAGTTCGCTGCGTGGTGGAGCGACTTGTGCTTACCATGATAAACTTGAAAATGATAAAGCCCGAGGACTTTGAAACTCAGGTCAGTGGCGCAGTATACCTCTCCAAAGAGGGCAAGAAAAAAGTTCTCACCGCATGGCAGGAGCGTAAGCGCACAAGCATGGTTCACCCATATCTTGGCGAAAAGATACAGCAAGGGCTACTCCCATATGTGCAAAGCTCGCTTCTCGCAAAATATATCCGTGGCGAGCTAGATGAATACCCGAACTATTTGCTGAAATAGAGGTGATATAAATGATGACCTTGGTAAGCTATGACGTATCAACAACAGATAATAAGGGTAAAACAAGGCTTAGAAAAGTAGCCAAAGAGTGTCAAAATTATGGTCAGCGAGTGCAGAACAGCGTGTTTGAAATAGACGTAGACTATGGCACTTTTCTGAAAGTGAAAGATAAACTTCTGAAAATAATAGACCCAAAGCATGATAGTCTGCGGATATATTACTTAGGAAACAATTGGAAGCATAGAATAGAACACTACGGCACCAAAGAGACCTATGACCCCGAAGGCGTCCTAATATTTTGACCAGCGTACCCCAAGTGATCCACAAATCCCTAGTAAGTTCGCATGAAAATGCCATGCTATATGTGAATGAACAGTGAACAAAATCAAACCGATACCCATTAAATAAAACAATAAGTCCGCATCACGTTGAGCAAGCACCAGATATACACAACATCAAGTGTCACGCTCCACGTGAGCGTGTGAGTTGAAATTGAAATACTTTGACTGCACAAAGGGTGTTGAAAGTCACGCTCCACGTGAGCGTGTGAGTTGAAATTCTCAGGACAACGGCAAGTCAGAAATGCAGGCGGTCACGCTCCACGTGAGCGTGTGAGTTGAAATCAAAAATGTCATGGCAAACAGGACAAGACGTTTTGTCACGCTCCACGTGAGCGTGTGAGTTGAAATCAGTTCCTTGCGCATTTCACGGGCTTCAAACCATGTCACGCTCCACGTGAGCGTGTGAGTTGAAATACGGAAGCAGGCGCAAGCCCTCACATGGAGCGAGTCACGCTCCACGTGAGCGTGTGAGTTGAAATTGTGTATCTCGCTGTGTGGTTTGGACTTCGCAAGGTCACGCTCCACGTGAGCGTGTGAGTTGAAATAGACTACATCACAGGTTTGACGAATGACAAACGGGTCACGCTCCACGTGAGCGTGTGAGTTGAAATTCTCTGGCATATGACAACATCGATGAGCGCAAGGGTCACGCTCCACGTGAGCGTGTGAGTTGAAATACTGTATCTATAGTATAACATATTTGTAGCTACATGTCACGCTCCACGTGAGCGTGTGAGTTGAAATTCAGCTCTTCGCTCTGAGAGCAAGATGTCAGATTGTCACGCTCCACGTGAGCGTGTGAGTTGAAATGCAACCGGTGATCTTGCAATGGATTTTGACTTGGTCACGCTCCACGTGAGCGTGTGAGTTGAAATGTTTATTTTATGAACATTGTAGCTATATTTTATAGTCACGCTCCACGTGAGCGTGTGAGTTGAAATCGTAAAGCAGGCGTATATGTACAATAAGCAGAAGTCACGCTCCACGTGAGCGTGTGAGTTGAAATTAAAATTTATGCAAGTTGCACATTTTAATTAAGGTCACGCTCCACGTGAGCGTGTGAGTTGAAATTGTAAGGGGGCTTTTATAATGTGGTCGGCATTTGGTCACGCTCCACGTGAGCGTGTGAGTTGAAATCACTCATGCTGTTTGTTGCCTGCTAGTTCTCATAACGTCACGCTCCACGTGAGCGTGTGAGTTGAAATGAAGAAGCTCGTGACCTATCTTTTTGTACCTAACTCGTCACGCTCCACGTGAGCGTGTGAGTTGAAATTTTGTACCTAACTCAAAAGATTTGAATGTGGCTAGTCACGCTCCACGTGAGCGTGTGAGTTGAAATAAATATACATCGTTTTGGTTTACTATGTTGTATGTCACGCTCCACGTGAGCGTGTGAGTTGAAATATAAGTGAGGGGCTGTCCTCGGTGGGAATTGATAGTCACGCTCCACGTGAGCGTGTGAGTTGAAATCAATAAGACTGATCTATCTTCCGTCAACGCCATGTCACGCTCCACGTGAGCGTGTGAGTTGAAATCAGTGTGCCGGAACGGTCAAGTCTACAGGGCAGGACGTCACGCTCCACGTGAGCGTGTGAGTTGAAATCATACAAGACATTATACAAGGTGACAAGCTCCTGGTCACGCTCCACGTGAGCGTGTGAGTTGAAATTTACCTCTGTTTCTGATGGTGTTGATGATCTTAGTCACGCTCCACGTGAGCGTGTGAGTTGAAATGGTTTATCTCATGTCCAGTGGATTGAGCTTGAACGTCACGCTCCACGTGAGCGTGTGAGTTGAAATATCTTGATACTATAGGCATAGCAAGATTTTGCGAGTCACGCTCCACGTGAGCGTGTGAGTTGAAATGAGGTCAGAGCCGCATACATTAGGCATAGTCAGCGTCACGCTCCACGTGAGCGTGTGAGTTGAAATTGAAAATCGTCCGACAAATAAAGAAATGGAGTTGGTCACGCTCCACGTGAGCGTGTGAGTTGAAATTGCATAATGTTGCCGATATTATTGACGGCATCAGGTCACGCTCCACGTGAGCGTGTGAGTTGAAATGAAAAGGATGCAAAGCTTGTTGAAAAGCTTGAAAGTCACGCTCCACGTGAGCGTGTGAGTTGAAATATGGAGTTATTGACATTAAAGAGGAGGTAATCTAGTCACGCTCCACGTGAGCGTGTGAGTTGAAATTGTTTATTTGTGACAAATGTTTTCCGTCATTTGGGTCACGCTCCACGTGAGCGTGTGAGTTGAAATTACAAGCGGTAAAATACACAATAACATAGTACTATGTCACGCTCCACGTGAGCGTGTGAGTTGAAATATAGCTCAAAATATAAGCATACTATATATTGTATGTCACGCTCCACGTGAGCGTGTGAGTTGAAATAACATAAAGCTTGTTGTTTCCATTGTATCACCTCCGTCACGCTCCACGTGAGCGTGTGAGTTGAAATCCTTTTGTCGCTCGTGGTAGCAGTGAATTTCAGTATGTCACGCTCCACGTGAGCGTGTGAGTTGAAATATGATAGCTGTGATAATTCTGCTACTTTTGATAGTGTCACGCTCCACGTGAGCGTGTGAGTTGAAATTCAAGACTTGCTCCGCAAGAATGATTTACCGAAAAGTCACGCTCCACGTGAGCGTGTGAGTTGAAATTTTTATGATGTGAGCATTGACTATATAGCAGGATTGGTCACGCTCCACGTGAGCGTGTGAGTTGAAATTACAAATTAAAACAGATTACAACAAAAAAATTCGGGTCACGCTCCACGTGAGCGTGTGAGTTGAAATGCAAAACGTCTTATAGGCGGATAACCGTTATAGGTCACGCTCCACGTGAGCGTGTGAGTTGAAATAAAAAAATCTCGTTTCCTTGTCCGTAGAGTCAGAGTCACGCTCCACGTGAGCGTGTGAGTTGAAATTGCGGTGCTGAATCCGTGATAAATGCGGTCTACGTCACGCTCCACGTGAGCGTGTGAGTTGAAATTTTCAATGTCCGTAAATAATTCAATATTATTGCGGTCACGCTCCACGTGAGCGTGTGAGTTGAAATCTCGCAACTGTTATATATTTACTGCACAATGCAGTCACGCTCCACGTGAGCGTGTGAGTTGAAATTTCCAACGTGTATTCAATCGTGCCACTTTTGATTGTCACGCTCCACGTGAGCGTGTGAGTTGAAATGATATAGTGACACCACTATGATATAATATATATAGGTCACGCTCCACGTGAGCGTGTGAGTTGAAATTTGCCGTGGGTTCAAGTCCCGTCACCTCGACCATAACTGGACACCAATTTTGATACAATGCGTATCTTGATTGGTGTCCAGTTTCTTTTTGCAAAGTCCTTGATTCGCAAGGCTTTTTGATACTTTTTAACGATATAAGGCTTCGTGGCGTTCCGGAAACGGTCGCTGCGGAGCCTTTTGCGTTTTCTCCCATAACACTTTTTAACGAAAGGTCGAGGGGTGTGCAGATTTTAGTCGGGGGTGTGCATTTTCGGCAAAAAGGGTGTGCACATTTTAATTATTCCTCAAGAGCGCAAGAGAAAGGCCGCAAAACCTGTTCGCCCAAAATACGAACGACCTTGCGACCTTGTATCTTATTCTCCGACCTTGACCTCTGTGCCGTTCTTGAAAACGAAGGTAATCGCACCGTTCCTGTGGACGATTGCCTTCTCGACCATCACCGTCCAGATGGTGGCGCTCCACTCACGCAGCACCACCGGCTGTTTTTTGAGGGTGCGGATGTAAAGTGCCATTGCCTTGTCTTGCTGACTTTGCGTAGTACGCAGGTTCTGTAACCGCTCCAGTTCCGCAGCGGCTTTTTCGTAACGCTCGGTGAGGGCTTCATACTTTCTCAGATAAGCCTCCTGAGACTGTGCTGTAGAAGCGTTTTCCTTGACTGCCGCCTTGACCAGTTCGGCTACGACCTGTGTTTCCTCAAGCTGCCGTTCAATTTCTGCGTCCAATTCCACAAAGTCTGTCAGCGCACGGCGCATGGCTTCGCAGTCCTTGATGATCCGCTCCCGGTTCTCCATCATACGATTGTAGGCTTGAATAAAAAGCCGCTGCACGGTTTCCGTATCTACCGAGGAAGTATGGCAGCGTTCCTCGCCCTTGAACTTGCCATTGCATTGCCAGATGGTACGGCGGTAGCGGTCGGTGGAATGCCAGACCTTTGAGCCGAAGAAGCCACCGCAGTCCTCGCAGACCAGCTTGGCTGAAAGAACACTCTTTCCGCTGTAGGCTCTGCCCAGTGCCTTTCTTCTGGCAAACTCTGTCTGCACATGATCCCATTCGTCAGGATCGACAATGGCGGGATGGCTGCCTTCCACATAGTATTGCGGCACCTCACCCTCGTTGGGCTTCATCCTCTTTTCCAGAAAATCGACCGTGAAGGATTTCTGGAGTAGCGCATCGCCTTTGTATTTTTCATTTTGCAGAATGCTGGTGACCGTGGTCTTACTCCATTTATCCTTGCCGCCAGGTGACGGAATACCCAAGTCCTCCAAATATCTGCAAATGCTCGCCTGTGACTTGCCATCAAGGAAAAGGCGGTAAATCAGCTGAACAATTTTCGCTTCACTTTCCACAATGGTAGGTCTGCCGTCCTCGCCCTTTTCGTAGCCAAGGAAGCGTTTATAGGCAAGATGCACCTTTCCGTCAGCGAAGCTCTTACGCTGTCCCCAGGTGATGTTTTCCGAAATGCTGCGGCTTTCTTCTTGGGCAAGGCTAGACATGATGGTGATGAGCAGCTCACCCTTGCCGTCAAATGTGAAAATGCCCTCCTTTTCAAAGTAACATTCCACGCCGTTTTCCTTCAGCTTGCGGATGGTGACCAGGCTGTCCACGGTGTTCCTGGCAAATCGGCTGACCGACTTTGTGACAAAGAGGTCGATTTTTCCGGCAAGAGCATCCGAAACCATACTGTTAAAGCCGTCTCGCTTTTTGGTATTACAGCCGGAAATACCCTCATCCGTATATACTTTTACGAAGTCCCATTCCGGCTTGGACTGTATGAATTTGGTGTAGTAATCCACCTGGGCTTCGTAGCTGGTGAACTGCTCGTCGCTGTCGGTAGAAACACGGGCATATCCAGCAACACGCCGCTTCTGCGCGGCCACCTTCGGCAGGTGTGTCAGCGGATTGATGGTTGCGGGTATCATGGTTACTTTAGGCATTGTGCTTGCTCCTCTCTAAGGCTTTTTGGCGTGCAGCTTCCTTCATCTTGTCCGTCCAGCTTTCACTACGGGAGCGGTCTTTCCATGTGCGTGTGACCTCCGAGCCATCTTTGAAGCAGAAAATTAGAATGTTTCCGTTGCATACCCGAATACTCTGTATCCGGCTGTGCAGCTGTTCCCGTGTAAAAGCCTTTACACCCAAAACTTCGGCTGTAACCTGTTGAAGCGTTGTTTCCGGTATCTGCTTGGAAGCACAGGCGGATTTGCCGAGTGTATTAAAGGTTCCGCATACCCAAACGATGCCCGTTTTGGTGGTCTTGCGGCGGTAGTTCTTTCCGCAGTTGTCGCATACCAGAAGGCTTGTGAATGGGTATGTGGTTCTCGGTGCTGGCTTCTTATTGAACTGAGCCGCCCGCCGTGCCTTCTCGGTCTGAACCGCATGAAAGGTCTTCATGTCAATAATGGCTTCGTGGGTGTTCTCTGCGTGGTATTTCGGCAATTCACCGTGGTTGATGACGGTTTTCTTCGTGATATGGTTCTCACGGAAGGTTTTCTGCAAAAGCAGATTGCCCGTATAGGTGTAGTTACTCAGTATCTTGGAAACCACAGACTGGTTCCATTTCCCACCGAAGCGGGACGGAACACCTTCCTCAGTCAGCCGTTTGGCAACAGCCTGATAGCCGTCACCGGCAAGGTACTCGTTATAAATGCGGCGGACAAGTGCGGCTTCCTTTGGAACGATCTCGTACCGTCCGTCCTTTAGACGATATCCCAGCATGGCTCCGTTCCACGGCATTCCTTCCTCAAAGTTCCGCTTAATGCGCCACTTCTGGTTTTCGCTTGCGGAGCGGCTTTCTTCCTGCGCATAGGACGCCAGAATGGTCAGCATCAGTTCACCGTCGGCGCTCATGGTGTGGATATTCTGTTCTTCAAAGAAAATGTCCACCTCCCAGGCTTTGAAGTCACGGACGGTCTGCAGCAGCGTGACCGAGTTTCGTGCAAAGCGGGAGATGGACTTGGTGATCACCATATCGATTTTTCCGGCATGGCAGTCGGCAATAAGCCTTTGAAAATCCGCTCTGGAATCCTTCGTGCCGGTCTTGGCTTCATCGGCATAGACGCCTGCATAGAGCCAGTCGCTATTTCTCTGGATAAGGTCGCTGTAATGGCTGACCTGTGCGGACAGCGAGTGAAGCATGGCGTCCTTGCCACTGGAAACACGGGCGTAGGCTGCGACTCGCTTTTTACGCTCCAGCTTCGGCGGTTTTGATACGGCGGTTATTCTTCCTGACATTGTGTCACCTCCTTGTAGTGTGACATATTACCTCTGAACTCACCGTATATCAAGTCAATCCCGCGGTATAAACTACACGAAGATATCCCATATTTTTCGGCCATAATTGTATCAATCGTGGCGTAATCCTTCGGGGTTAAAATCCCCATCGACAGCATTTGCTTTGCCTGGAGCATGGAGGCAAAATACTGCTCCAGCCGCTCTCTGTAGGCGTCATTCATCACAGCCACGCTCCCTTCCGAAGCGATCTGCAATATAGCAGGCGTGAGAGCAGTACCTTCTATGATTATTTCCATAGGCAGTAAAATGACGTCCGCAGCAGGCACAGGTGTACGCATAAACAGCTTTTCGGTTGACGCACTCCGGGTGTGACTTCCACCATGCAGTGCGGCAGGCGTCTGAGCAGAACTTTTTCGGCTTCTGCTTAGGGATGATTTTTATCAACTTCCTACACTGCTTGCAGGCAACGGCATTCTTTGCACTGTCACCCAGCCCGCTGCGGCGGCAAAAGGAGCGCACCGTATTATCCGAAATTCCGAGTTGCTCGCCGATTTTCACATAACTGACGCCCTGTAAGCGCAATATTCGTATTTGTTCTCTCTGCCAATCTGTCATAGAGTTTTCCTCCAGTCCGAGGGTTTGCCTCAGTACCGACTGGAGGGAAAACGCCTGTCTGGTCCGCAAAAAAAATAATGCCCTCCACGGAAATGAATCCGCAGAGGGCATATGCAAAGATTATTTATTCGGGATCTTGAGTTTCATACCGCTGTAGATGACATTGCTTTTCAGTCCGTTCAGACTGGCGATCTCCTTGTAGCGGCTGCCGTTGCCGAGATACTTCTTTGCGATTGCCCAGAGGGTATCTCCGTGCGTTACGGTATGAATGCGATAGTTCTCGGCGGGTTTCGTGCCAGCCACGGTAAGTGCCGAGGTTTTGACTGGCGACATGATGGCGTACCTGCCGGACTCGTCCTTGTTAATGACCGTGCGGTCGCCGCTGACCTCTACCACATACCAGCGGAGCTTCTTAACCCAGCCGGGAATGGCTTTGCCGTTATAGTAGGTGCTGCCCGTGATGGTCACGAGGTCACCGACCTTGATAGACCCGGTGGGCTTGGCGGGTTCGGCAGGCTTTACATCACCGCCGAGAGCTGCCGTGACCTTGGATGCAAAATCGCCCATGCGGGCATACATCCAGTTGCCGGGACAGCTCTTGTTCGCAAACCATCTGTGGACGGTCAGCACCATCTCGTCGGATTTCGGGGTGTAGTTGAGTGTCTTGGTCTTATCGCCCAGCCAGAGCAGCTTTGTCTTGCCGTTGCGCTTGCAGATGTCGGTGCAAAGTTCAATGAGCCGCTGGTACACCACATCCTTGAAAGCATAAGGCTCGGAATTGTCGCTGGCACATTCGATGGTGACAGCCCTCTGGTCGTTGGCTGCGGAGGAGGAGCACCAGGAGCGGTTTTTCTCTTCCACATACATCCCGACCCGACCATCCACACCAATGCCATAGTTGCTGCTTGCCTGCCGTGAGGTCGGCAAAAAGATGTTGCCCAGCGTTTCCACACTGCACTGACCCACCACGCAGTGGGGCGTGATGCGGTCAATGCTGTGGGTGCGCTGCCCGGAGTGGTTCGGGCTGAGCTTGGTGTAGGACACCAGAGAGCTGTTCGTGTAAGCCATATTATTCGTCCTCCTTTTCGGCACGGTCATGAAGCTGCTCCAGTACGGATTTCAGCTTCTGCGGAATGGGCAGTCCCAGATATGCGGCATTCTCCAAAAGACTTACGCCCTCGTTCGACAGGTAGAAGAAAACGACGGCGGTACGCATCACCGAGCCGCTGCCGATGACACGGGTGTCGAGAATATGCCCGATGCCGACCAGAGCGAAGATGAGCACCTTTTTGAAAATGCCCTTGAATCCGACTTCGCTGGACAGCTTCTTATCTACCACGGCGCACATGATGCCGGTGATGTAGTCGATGACTACGAAAGCCAGAAGCGCGTAAAGCAAGCCGTCACATCCTCCCAAGAACCAGCCCAGCCAGCCGCCGATACCGGCGAATACCACCTGAATGGTCGTCCAGAATTCTTTCATGTTGTTTGTCCTCCTTTGAAAGTTGAATTTGTGTATGAAAAAAGGCACTCCGCAGAGCGCCTTGATTCCGAAAAAGTTATGTTACTTTGGTCAGCGACACCGTGTGCCACGAGGACCATGTGCCGCCATAGTTTCCTCGGATATACATCCTTGAGCCATCATAGACGGTGTACCGTTGCTGAATGAAGTAGCTCTCCGGCAGAAAGACCTCCAGCATACCGATTGTGGTGGTCGGAAAGTGCTTTTTCGTGGAAGCGGAATACGCAAAATAGTAGCCGGGAGTCTTCACATTGTTGAGGTCGGTGGTCGAGCCATCCACTCTGCCCATTTTGCCGTGGACATTGACGCCATTCATGTGAATATTGCCGTCCACATCCAGCGTGGCCTGCGGGTCCGGTGTGTTGATGCCGACCTTCTTTTTCCGAAGCGCAATGAGCGGCGTACCCTGCGGGACAGTAAAATACAGATCCAGACTGCTCAAGGAATAGAGCTTGTCTTGGATCTGTAGATGAAAGTCGTAGGAACTGTTGGCATCCAGACTGCACAGTTCCAAATTGGAGTAGCTGAAAGAGGTTCCGCTTTTTGTCGTGCCGGAATAGATGCTGGTGTAGCTGCCGTAACTGCTCTCACTGGTTTTCTTGTAACGATACCGCACATAGACCACGCTGTTTTTCTGCGTCCCGTCTACGGTCACAGCGGAAATAGAACCGCTGAATTTGAGCTGCATTTCCGCTTCAATGTCGTTGGTGCGCCGGAGCGTTATCGAGGATATTTTCGGCTTGGTGTACGGAATGACCGTCACCGTCTGTGAAGTTTCGGCGGTGTAGCCGCGGGAGTCTGTGACCGAGAGCGTGACCGTCACACTGCCGGACTTGGCGATTTTTCCGACAGATAAGGCAGAGCCGGTAGTGTTAGAGGATGACAGCCCGTTGCAGGAAGCTGTGTAGCTGGAAATACTGGCACCGTTTTTTGCAGTTGCCGTTCCGGGCGTGACCTTGAGGGTCGAGTAGTTCTGAACGAATAGCTGGTCGTTGCCTGTGATGTTTTTCGTGGTCGTGTAGCTGTCGGCATAAGTGAATCCGCTTATGGTTGGAGCAGAATTGGTTGCCGTGGTCAGTACAGTGGCGGTCTTGCTTGAGGTGCTGCCAATCTGCGTTGACCCGCTGTAAGACGAAACCGCAAAGGTACCTGTGAACGACTTGATGGATGCCATAGCGTTCAACAGCGTTGTCCTCTGCGCCGATGTCAGCGTGACCGTGCGGTTCGCCGTGCCCTTCGACCAGGAAAGTCCGGAAATAGTCAGGATGGTCGTGCTGCCGTTTTTGAGCACCAGCGTATTGGTGTAGGAGGCTTCGTACACTGTCACATTGATGGTAATGGAAACCGTGGCATTGTCCGCCGTCACCGTGTTGACACTATTCACCACAGCACCGCCCAGCGTCTTGACCGTGGAACTGCCGTAGACATGATTGTACTGCCGCCTTGCTCTGACCTTCACCGTGTAGCTTGTGTTCGGCGAAAGCGAGGAGAGCGTTATACTTGCACTTGTCCCTGCGGTTGTTGAGAACTGCGTCCAGCTCGAACCGCCGTTTGTGCTGTACTGCCAGATGTCCGCTGTTGAGGTGGAGTTTGCAGAGATTTTGAAGCCATTTGCGGTAATAGCCGAAACAGAAAAGGTAACGGCAGGGGCAGCTCGGTCAATGGTGCTCAGCGTCACATTGTAGCTGCCGGAAGGACCGGTGTACTGACCCCACGGGCTGTTAACGCCCCAGTGCCAGTAAATCGGAAGGGTCAGCGTACCGTTGCTGTTGTGGTACACCGTGACCTGCTTGTCCTCGATCAGCCACTTCGTGCCGCTACCGCTCTGACCGTTTGTAAAGGTGAAGCAGTTTGAGCCGGAGGTGGCCGTGCCGATATAGGAAGTGCCGTTGGTGCCGAAGTCCGACCATGCTATGGAGTATTTCGAATAGACATACATACCCAGAGCGATGGTGGATGTGTTTGCGATCACATTCTGGGAGATGACCTTCACATAGATGTACAGATCAGTCGTCCAGCTGTTGGAGCCGTAGTTCGTTCTTTCGGATTTCACCAGATAGGCGGTGCCGCCTGTCATTGCCATAGCTTTCCCTCCTTAATCCAGAATGACGATGTTCAGCCCTTCGGACGCCGTTGGCATCGGGACAAACTTCGTTTTACCCACGGTCAGCTCGCCGTCCACCGTGGTTTTCTTGGTTTGCGTTTCGTCCTTGTTCAGGGTGAAAATCACCTCGTCGTTGTAGTAACCGGCGAACTCCGTGTTCGTGATGACCGTCCGCTGGGACGATGCGCTGTTGGATACCTCGATGCCCCGCTTGTCGATCTTGACCTCCTGCGTGTAGATCTCGTTGGGAGCAGGCGTCCACTTTCGGGGAATCGCTCCTTCGGAGATCATGATGTCCGCGAGGTAGATGGACGCATCCCGACAGTAGCAGTAAATACGCAACGTGGGGTCGGTCACATCCGTGAGCGTTACGGAGTAATCCGTCCAGTCAAACGCCGTGGACTTATTGAACAGGTACTTGGTTTTGTTTCCGTTGTAGGTCACATAGAAATACCCGGACATGGTCGAGGTTTTCTTTGCCCGGACCGAGATCGTATAGGTGCCGGGAACCACACCTCGGATGTACTGCGACAACGAGGAGTATGCGCCCAGCACAAAGCAGGAGTCGGAAATGGTGTTGTTCTGCGTATCGGTGGAAGTGTCCGTTTTCACCGTACCGGAGTAGCTCCAATCATCCGTGATGCCGTTCAGCCCGGAAGAGTTCTGCACATAGTTGATGCCGCCGATGTACTGCTCCTGCATGGTGACGGACAGCCCGTCCACCGTGTGTTCCAGTTCCGAAACCCTGCTCTCGGAATTCAGTATCCGTTCCTCCAGGACACCCTGGTCATTGGACACTGTTTCCACCGTTTCGGTAAGGGTCGCCACATAGCTGTTCAGCCCGTCGATGGTCTGCTGAAACTGTGCGTCCTTCTCGGTCAGAATGGAAATGGTGGTGCGGATCGTTTCAATGTCGTTCTGCACCACCCATTCATTTCCGTCCCATATTTTCGTTTCCGGCGGGGTCACGGAGGTATCCACCCAGAGCTGCCCCTCATAGGGGTTCTCCGGCGGCGTGTCCGAGGTGACCACATCGCAGAGACTGATAATCGTGAACTGTGCCGATGCGATCATCTCACCACCTCCTTAAAGCGCCACAACGACCATGAAGGTTGCCTTGGTATCCACATCGGCGCTGGACACCGACAGAGTCTTACCGGTCTTGCTGCCGTTGGTTTCCCAAGAGGTATCGACTACACCGTCCTTGTTGTACTTCGTCCAGGTGTAACTGCCGTTCCCGGCTGCATCCACTTCGGAGCCTGCCTGGTAGCAGACGGCAGTCAGCACGGTCGTGCCCTGACCGTTCTTGAACACATCGCCGCCCGTGGAGGTGACGATGATCTGCAACGGGTCGGAGTTGTCGATGAAGGTCGCCACATCGAAAAACTTCGTGTTATAAGAAGCGGATGCGGAATCCGTGTCTTGGGCACAGCACTTGAATACGGCGTAGCTGTCCACCGCTGCGGCGTAGACCGTGAGGGTATTGGTGGCCGTGCCGGTGTATTTGTCGGCAGTATCCGAGAGCTTGCGCCAGCCGATGCCGAAGTCTGCATCGTAGCCGGTGGAAGAAGCGGCGGTGACGGAAGCGTCCATGACCGCCCACTTGTAGCTGACCTTGGTGGTGTCCACCGTAGAGCCGCGCCACAGCTCGGCCTTGGCGGTCAGACTGGCGACTTCCTCGTTCTTGAACACATTTCCGTTAGGCGTGGTGACCAGCAGGTCAACGATGCCGGAGCCGTTGACCACACGGGAGAAGGAAATGGTCAGCGGATGAGTCAGCGACAGACCGGTGCTTTCGTCCTTGTAAGTGATGACACAGCGATAGTCGATGCCGGGCAGTTCTGCCATGACATTGGCCTTGACCGTGAGGATGTGGCTCTTGGCACCGCTGAGAGCGTAGTTCGTGCCTGCGGTGATGGCGGTGTTGCTGTCGCCCACATACCACTTGACCGAGGTGACATTGGCGGTGGCGATCTGGTCGGCAGTGGTGCCGATGACATACAGACTGGGTGTCAGAACGAGGTTCTTCGTTTTCCAGTCGGGGGTGTAACTGCCGTTGTCGGGGTTATACATCTGAGTCTTGGCGAGGTTCGAGCCGATGTACCCCGTCAGCGTCAGTGCGTCATTGTAGTCGATGATGGTAAACTGGCCTTGTGCTTTGCTCATGTGAGAAGCCTCCTTTGAAGTTGTTGTATCTGAACCGGACACTGTGCCGGTTTCTGTTGTGGGTTCTGCGGTTGCCATAGTAAATTCCTCCGTTATAACAGGCTCTGCCTGGTCGTGGTGTCGATGAGGTCACAATAAAAAGTGGCGCGGACTTTGACATCCGCACCGGTGATGACCACGGACTTTGCGCCGCCGAAATGCTGTTCATTCCAGGCTTTGTCCGCTTCCGTATCCTCCGACACCCTTGTCCAAACAAACTGGTTGGCACCCAGCGTGTCGGTGATGTCCTCGTCCCAGGAGTAAACCTTGGCGGAAAGCAGCGTTTTCACATTGCCGTTTTTGAAGATGTTCCCGTTGGACGAGATAATGACCAGCCGGAGCATTTTCTGCTTCTCGATGGTGGTGATGCGGTCGCTGACCTCTGTGACCTCCTTGCTGGTGGCGTAGGCACGAAGCACGACCTCGCCGCTCTCCAAATCCCACCAGGACGAGCCGTCTTGCGACTGGATGACACCCGCCTTGATGATGTTCGCCACCAAAGAGCCGGAGGTGATGAAGTCTGCGACGATCTGTCCGTCTGCCGTGATAGCGGTTTCGTAGGGACCGTTGTAGCCGTTATGGGAAAAGCCCAGGTCGCCCACATTCCACCGCCAGACATTCACGGCTTCGTCAACGGAGGGAGTGTCCAGAATGAGCAGCTCGTAGGGCTGCCCGCTTTCGCTGTCTGTGTTAATAACCACATAGCCGCCGCTCTGGCCGGTGATAAGCCCGGTGGCCTTGCCGATGGCGGTTTGGAGCAGCTTCGGAAAGCGTCCCACCGTGGACTCCACCTTGTCGACCGTGGACTGCACCTCGGAGATAGTGGTGATCATGCTGGACTTGCTCTGCCCAAGGGAGATGCTCTTGTACCGCTCGGCGAGGGTGTCGTACACGGTTTCGATGACCATAGCCGACACGCTGACACCCAATAGCGAGTGTCGAATGGTGACGGTATCGCAGAGGTTGACCCGCTCCAGCAGTGCCGAATACTCCGGCTGTTTCCAGAGCGGCTCAAAGGACACCTTCACCGTGGGGATAGTCGCTCCCAGCGGATTTGCCTTGATGTAACTGTTTGCTTTTGCTCTGAGGGCTTCCTCGGTCACAACTCCGTCAAACTGGTCGGAGAAATCCATGATAAGCGTTTTCGCCCGGACGATCTCCGAGGTCACAATGGGGAGCGTTATCTCCGGCAGCGAGATCACCGTTTCGGTGTCCGAGCCTTCCGGGGTGTACACGGCATACGGGAGCAGTGCGGTATACACGCCGCTGTTGTCCTCGTCCTGCTCCAGGGCGGTGAGGTTCTTGCCGTATTCAATGACCACGCCGGTCTTCTGCCCACGGTGCGAATGGAACTTTACCGTGAAGTTGTCCCACTCAAACTCGCCGTGCCATTTGGAGAGCATGGAGCCTTCCGTACCGCCGAGGCAGGCTCGGACGCTCTTCGGCTGCGTGACGGAAAACGCCTTTGCATCCGAGTAGTCCGTCCAGCCCGTAAAGCGGGTATCTCCGGAAAGGAGCTGCGAGAGAATAAGCTGCGGAGAGCGGCTCTCGGTCGAAAACGGCAGCACCGGCACATTGGCAAGGTCATACGAAATATGCTGACCGTAGATCGTGACGATGCCGTTTAAGGGTTTCGTGATGCGGTAAATGCGGAATGCCTGGTCGGCGGCGGTGTCGTTGGGTTTTGCCTTGATAATGCACTCCTTGGTGATAAGCCCATAGTGCTGACCGCTGACAGGGTATTTGAGTAAGCACTCGAACACACCGTTTCGCTCTTCAGTGACTTCGCAGGAAATGGTATCCGTCATCACACCAAGGCCGAATGAGGAAAAGTCTGTTGTGTTAGGTGGATAAAGAACAGGAATCACGAACGCCACCTCCTTCCGGGCATAAAAATACCACCGGGGATTTCTCCCTGGTGGTTGAGTATAAATGATTTACTTGTAGCTCGACAAACCGGAAGTTAGCGATTTCTTTTTCCGGTATTCTCTGTCCCTCGGATTTCCTCATGATAGAAATAATCTACGATCACCGGATGTCCCTGCGGGACTCTGCCATAAGGCATTTCATTATCCACAAAGGCACAATCATACTTCTTAGCCATTTTCTCAGCTTTTACTTCAAGTGCTTCAAAGTAGCTGCGGTTATGCTTGTTATAGATCTC
>ERZ833822.1170-NODE-1170-length-23753-cov-57.781290_pt1 | contig 23753 bp, 20 predicted proteins | sample MGYA00519913_ERZ833822 | MGnify/ENA primary metagenome ERZ833822 (study PRJEB31850, sample SAMEA3708746) | human gut metagenome | biome: human gut; feature: human-associated habitat; material: faeces | place: China | collected 2014 ... | reverse complement strand
GTATTGTTCTGCAAGGTTTCATTGAGTTGGTTCGCAGCATGTTAAACGATTAAAACAGTTTTAATATGAAAAAAGACGAATTGACATTCAATGACCTGCCGGCAGTGGTAGGCGAACTGTGCAACCGGATTGCAAGTATGGAAAATTTGCTGACAGAAAAACTTTCCAAGCAGTACGAAGTCAAAGAGAACACGCACGTACCCATGACCGTGCAGGAGGCTTGCGCCTATCTCAAAATGCCGTTATCAACCTTCTATTACAAGGTCAAAAAGGATGACATTCCGGTTATCAAACAAGGAAAGCATCTCTACATCTATCGGGATGAATTAGACAAATGGCTGGAATCCTCCCGAAAGAATCCGGCTCCGCAAAGTTTTGAGGAAGAGAATGAAGCTGTGCTCGCTTCCCATCGCCGTAAACCGAACGCTAAAAACTGGGAATGATGGAGAAGGCGGACAATACGATTCTTTCACGTGAGGAGTTAGCGGCTTACATAGAGGAGTCAGCCGTGAGCGTGACAAATACCTACGAACAGTCGCCGGTGGTGCTGATGGTGGATGATGCTGTTATCGGCACATTAGGCAACTTCAGTGCTTCCATCGGAAAAGCCAAGAGCAAGAAAACTTTCAACGTATCTGCCATTGTCGCATCGGCATTGAGTGGCAACACCGTGCTGCATTACCGTTCCATGTTCCCTGAAAATAAGCGGAAGATTCTGTATATCGACACGGAACAGGGGCAGCATCATTGCCAGCAGGTGTTGAAGCGTATCTTACGTTTGGCAGAACTTCCTGACGACGAGAAGCCGGATAATCTGCTCATGCTGTCTCTGCGCAAGTTCGCCCCTAAGATACGCATGTTGATAGTCGAAGAAGCGATTGGCACCATACCGGATTTGGGATTGGTCATTATAGATGGCATACGTGACTTCCTTTATGACATCAACTCATCCAGTGAATCCACCGACATCATCTCCAAATTCATGCAGTGGACGGACGACAGGCAGATTCATATCCATACCGTCCTGCATCAGAACAAGAATGATGAACACGCACGTGGGCACATCGGCACGGAGCTTAACAACAAAGCGGAAACTATCATGCAGGTCGAGGTGGATAAAGAGGACAAAAATATAAGTGTGGTCGAAGCTGTGCATATCCGTGACCGTGAGTTTGAGCCGTTCGCATTCCGCATCAACGAGGAAGTTCTACCCGAACCAGTAGAGTCTTATCTGCCCAAAGAGAAGAAGATCGGGCGACCAATCAAAGAACCATTCGATCCGTACAAAGAGATTCCAGAGAATGTACATCGTGCTGCATTGGATGTCGCTTTTGCGAATGGAAACATTGGCAGTTACGATGAATATCTGGAACGCTTGAAAGAGGGTTATGGATTGCAAAATGTAAAGCTCGGCCACAACAAGGCGGTCAAGGTTGCCACTTTTCTCAGCAACAAGAGGATGGTCATAAAAGAAGGGAAAGAGTATGCCTTCAATCCAGAATACCACTATTAGATTAGCGATGTGTAAGAATTGACACCCTCTCATCTAACTTTACTTTATTGCCGAGGGCGTATATATAAGAATAAAGCAAAGTCGACAGGAAGACATCGTGTGTGATATTCATGTTCTCCCCCTCTTTTAGAGACTCATACCATCCTATGTTTCCTATCTGAGTGCCAGTTCACTATACGCATCCGATATGGCGTGTCGGTAAGCATCAACAGGTAACTGTTGCGAGATATGCCAAGGTATAACCTCACTGCGTTACGGTTTTACATTGGCGCTCTCGCCTGCTCAGTTCCTTTGCCGGTGCGGTACTCGCAAGCTCGCACCTATTCAACCATTATAATAACTATTCAAATGAAAGAAGATATTGAAAAAACATCAGACTCCTCGAAAGAAACAAGAAACGTCTTCATCGGGGCGAAAGTCACTCCTACTCAGAAGGAGTATATAAAATCACTGGCAACAAAATGCGGTATGACCGTAAGCGATTACCTATTGTCGTGTGCATATAACTTCAAGCCGAAGGCAAGGCTTACGAAAGAAGAGGCGGCACTGTTGCAGAATCTGGACGATTGTCGGTCAGACCTCGTAAAATACACTTCCGCACTGCACGGAATGTCCACAAAACAACGTGTAGCAATGTTCAACCAAATTCCGTTCATGGTCGGTTGGCTCAAAGAACTTGGCAATGTGGCTGAAAGCGTCTGCCAGTTTCTGAATGCAGTAAAAGAGAAGAACAAGATTCCGTCTGACCCCAAAACCGAAGAAGAATGATAGCAAAAGCCAAAGCCATATCGCACGGTATAAACGACCTCCGTTACATTACCGGTGAATCACAGCACAAAAAACACCCGGAGAAAATCTATCGGGTATTGGACAATCTGTTACCCTCCGAACCGGACGCTATGGGGATATGGAACTCCATGCAGTTGACCTTATCTCAACACCGGCCGATAAAGAACTCCGTTATCAGAATCGAGCTGAGTCCATCGCCAGAACATACCCAGTTCTATGACATTGAGGACTGGCAAAAGCTCTGGCAAGAGTTCGCCGAGGAGTTCGACAAACAAGTGATTACCGGCAAGGACGGAAAAGTCCGTTCGTGCCAGACGAATTTGGCTAACAGCAAATACTCGGTCTGGCTGCATACGGAATCCAAAGGCGAAGTCCCTCACCTCCATGCTGCGGTTTGCCGTTTAGATGAAAATGGCAATATCAACAATGACCACAACATTCATCTTCGTGCGCAACGTGCAGCGGAGCGAGTGGCAAAGAAACGTGGCTGGACGACTGCGGCGCAAATCCGAAATCGCAACATTCCACAAGTAAACCGAGACTGTATGGAGGTGTTGAAAACAATGCCATCGTGGTCATGGAATGAATACAAAAGTGCTCTTGCCCTGAAAGGCTACGTCGTGCATGAAAGGGAGGACAAGCAAGGAATTATCCGTGGTTATGCACTCGTGCATGGACATACCAAATACAAGGCTTCCGAATTGGGAGTCGGCAGAAATCTGATGATCTCGAAACTTCCTGCGACATGGAAGAAGTTGCATCATCAGCCTGTTATTGCCATTAGGAGTAATACTCCGCAAGCCATCCAACAGGTAGCGGAACATAAGGCTGCTCCTATTGACTACACCCTATATCGCGCAGACCGTCAGGATATGATTCCCTATACCCTTACCCATGAAGGCAAGGAACACCGATTCTATATTCCGGAAAAAGTACTCGACTGCTTCAATGACGAATTTGATTACAGATTTGTTGACAATAGTCAAGAGCTTACCAATATGGCTGTGGCCATTTTTGTCGGACTGCTTGAAACGCCGAATGTAGCAACCGGTGGAGGTGGTGGAGGTTCGCAAAGCGACCTTCCGTGGAGAGACAAGGACGAAGACGATTTGCAATGGGCTCGCAGATGCGCTCGTGCTGCCAGTCGTTCGTTGGGAAAGAAAACGAAAACAGGATTAAAACGATAAGCCTATGAAAAAGAAATTCGATTTTTCCGCAGAAATGAATGAAGCGGAGTCCATAAAATCTACTCCCAAGAATGAATATCTAGAGGAAGAGAAACGGCTACTCAAAGTGAACGTCAAGGAACTTGCCAGCCTGAATGACAACGTGCATTACATGATTACAAATCTGGTAAATCTGCTCGAATTTCTACGGGAGTACAAAGTGGCTATTGCACAGCAAACAAAGGAGGAAGCCGAAAAATTCGGGCAATCTGTCCTTGATAAGTTTCTTCATCAAATTCAAGACAAATGTAGTGAAACTGAGCGAAATATCCGCAAGGCTGATGGGCATATTTTCATACCGCACACGATATTTTATATCTTGATTATCATACTGGTCGTACTATTCTCTTTTTTCGCCAGCATCATGATAGCAAATGCAGAGATTTTGCACTCGGCGTTGATTTGGAAGGCTGCTATTGGATGTGCAGCTGTGGCAATTATAGGAATCGCGATAACGATTCTTCTGCCCAAAATGCTAAAATAGTCATAGAGATATTAGATGCGTAAAAATTGAGCCTCAATTAGTTTAAAGAAGATGTAAAAGTGAGAGCATAGTGCAGAACTATTCTCTCACTTATTTTTTTAGTTTACAATGTCGTAAAATTTTCGATGTTTAGAGTCGTATAATATCTCATTCCCCATTCAACAATAGCTTCAGCTGCTGATCAAAGTCTGACATGATTTCACGATCTTGAATAATTCGAAATTTGTTATATTCGGATACAGCTTTCTCTTCTGCTTGCTGATGAGATATTGTTCCCTTATCCATTAAAATTTCAAGTTGATTGAATTCGAGAAAACGATTTAACGCTCGCCCCCAATCTGACATTGTCATAAGCACATGATTTTTGGCTTGAAGTTCTGCATAATCCAGATACTGAGTGGTAAGTAAATTTAGTTTTTCCACTTCCTTTTCAGAAAGATAATTCTTAGCAACAGTCACATCACTCTTTATAATCCTACCATTGGGCGCATTTTTCCAAGTAGTCAGTCCCATGTGTGGACGCTCTGCATCAGAACGATGATATACGATTTCAGCGGCAGTCTGACCTGAAACAGCATAATGCATGATATTCTGAACAGTCTTGAAAAAAGCAAGTGTAACTTCTGAATTTTTGTCATAATCAACACTACACTCACTATAAATATCGGTTACCTTTTGATAATACCTGCGCTCAGAAGTACGTATCTCACGAATACGCTCCAGCAAATCATCAAAATAGTCTGCCCCAAAAACGTTTTTACCTTTCAGACGTTCATCATCCAAAACAAAACCTTTCTTCAGGTATTCTTTCAATACATCAGTTGCCCAAATACGAAATTGAGTTGCCTCATAACTATTCACCCTATAGCCAACAGCAATCACCACATCAAGATTATACATCAAGACATCTCCAGACCATTTGTCCGAAGGTATTCGAATTTTTCTAATCGCATCGGACAAATGGATTTCCCCACTTTTATCAATTTGGTCAAGATGGTAATTGATGGTAGGGACTGTTACACCAAACAGTTCTGCCATTCTCTGCTGAGAGAGCCAAAATGTATCTGTATCGAAAATGACTTGCACTTGAGCTTTTCCTTTGGCACCACGATAAAGAATGATGGTTGACTCCATGCTCTTTTCCATAACCTCGGGTGTCATGGTTTGCGAAAAGTAGTCTCTCGCCACTTTTACCATCGCTTTTTTTGCGTCAGCATTCATAGCAACAGCCATACACCCCACACGAGATAGGTTCAAGGAGATGACTTTACGTATCGCTCCACTTCCTAGTTCTGCCATTTCCTCTATTTCGACAAAATGCTCTGCCAATGAATATCCCTTCTGAGATACCCACGCCTGAGCCTTGGCAAGAACACGCTCAAAATTCCAATATTTTCCATACCCCATCACACGTGCCAGCTTTCGCGAGTTCCACCACTCTTTATTATCGCCATCCACCTCTCTTAACTGATCAAATGGAGATTGCAATTCTGGGATGTTATTTGGATTATTTTCCATATTATATCAATTTAAAATTAACACCTCTTTACCCATATTGCCGGCATCTCTGACTTATATTCAGGATCGATATAATGACACTGCTTCTGAATAATCCCTCGCCGATGGATTGCCGGCTGTAGGCAATATGTATCAAATTCATCCAAATTAACATTCTCTATGGATGTCCAATGGGGGAAAAGGAGTTTTATGTATGCGGTAGCTATACGTTTAACTGCTGTAAATTCACGCATGCCTGCCGTTCTATCATAATCCACAATCTTATCAAATAATTCTGCATATGAGTTCTGTACTCGAAGATTGTGCATTATCTCTGAGAAGTATTCCATATTCATTGTCCAACCTTTATATATCATGCTTTTATTAATTCGAGGAAGATACCAACCTTCAATAAAGCAATGAAAACGGTCTAACAACGCAGACTCTCGAAAATTATCAGGCAAAGCATCAAAATAACGTTTATTAACAGGTTTTCGATCCTCAGTAAGAGGTATATTACCCATCAGCATCAATCCGCATTCTGATGTAAATTCTTTATCTCCTATTGTCGCTTTACCTTGCTCAAGATATGATTTTAATGCACCTTGTAGTTCTGCTGGTTCCTGAAACACAATTGTCTGTATCTCGTCAAATGCACAAAAGTCGTGATTCTTAAGAATACCAGACTGGTCCTTCGCTCTATCATAAAACAACTTTGCACGTGTTACCTTTCCACCACTTACAAGCCAGCCATATTTACTGATATTATTAAATACATATGATTTACCAGTACCTTTAGGAGCTAATTCGACAACATTAAGACGTGGTTCCACAAACAATAGAAGACGAGTGACAAATTCTAATTTTTGATGTATTGTTTCAAAAGAGTCCGGTTCATACTCCATTGATGAAATAATTAAGTCGAGCCACTCCGTAGTTGTAAAATTCTTTCTTACGTTTTGAATAAAGCTCACATCAACAGATGTATATGGCTTGAATGGTTTGAAGTCTACCATCTCGACATGACTCTTCTTTCCGTCATCATCTGGCAAAAGACACATCTTGATGATGCCCCACATTTCACCATCAACTAATTCAGGATGTTTCGATGCAACATATTCTGGTATCTGTCCTTCTCTTTCCTTTATACCCAGATCTGGAATTCCAAAACGGCGTACATTATGAACCAAATCTATGCTAACTGAGAATCTTGTAAGCAATGTGATATCTTGTCCAGAAATCAATCTGCTACGTATATCTCCAGTAGGCATAATCTTATCTAAGAAAGACGTAAGTCCTTGTTTATCTATTTCTTCTCCATGTGCAAATTTCTTAAGCAAATAATCCTTCACAAAAGAAGGAAGGTTGCGTCCAACAAACAAATTGCCAGTAGTCGCACTATCTTTATATAAAGATTGAGCTCCTAAATATGTTTTAACCTTATTAATTATATTAGCATTCATATTCTACAAATCAAATAAATCATCTTCAACAACAGCCATCTTAATTGAGAATGTATCTTCTTTTTCCCAAGTCCCAATTCTGAGTTTGATTTTGTTAACATCTTTGACAAGCGCTAGTCTCTCACTTGTATAGAGGCATCCTGTTGAACTCATTGCGTAGTTCTTGTTGTTATATTCTATAAAAGGAGTCTGTGATATGTCCAATCCTACAATTTCATATGTAACATACGGATTTGCTTCTTCTACTTCAAAAGTTTTTAATGTAGCTCGCCATTTAACAACATTTCTATCAGGGGAGATTATCATAATAGGAACCAATTGCTCTTCTGGTGTACAACCACCGTGACACCCCATTCCTTCTGGGACTTTTGCAATCAGTGATTCATGCCTAAGTGCACACAGATACACTGTCTTGTTATCTGGCATCTTTATCACATCGTACCTCTCATCCGAAACAACAGATACCTTGCTTTGTAAAGGAACTTCAGCAATACGCCCATAATGGTCGGATTTATATCCTTTCAAATTATAGCCATGCAACAGCTGTGACAAATATGATATACCATGGTCTGACACAATAGCTATCTTCATTCCGGGATGTTCAACTAAAAACTTATGTGTGGTTTTCCTGACAGTTTCAAGGTCATCAATAACATACTTTGGATAAGCTCTGCAAGTATGGGAAACCTCATCAAGATCTCCACTTTTCTCAAGCAGACCACCTGATAAAGCATGAATGTCTACTTTATTAATATCCGTTCTTGTAGGAATCTTCGCCGTAGCAACAAATACTTCGTTCAGGTAATAACCTTCAGATTCATGTTCTTTTACGATTTGAGAGATAAAAGGAATCCAATCTGCACCAAGCCCATCTATCCAAAGATAGCATTGTATGTCAGTGCGAGTACTAAGGAGCGTTCTTGTAGTAGAGAATTTATTTGTCCACTTAAAGTGCTCAATACTGTTCTTGTTTTTATCCAGTATGTAATTCTTTACATCATCAGTATAAACATTAAATACTTTCGCCTCTTTATATTTATCCATATAATCAAGAACCCATGTATCTTCAGCAGAGGCAATAGTTTTATCTAAATAATAATACAAATCTGGATATATGTTTAGAAGTTCTTCCTTAGACAACTTTCCATCTTTATACCATTCAATTATCAATACCTTTTCAGCATAAGACAAAGACGATAGAAAAGATATTGCAGAACGAATACCGGATTTTATCTCAATCTCTGATATTTTTTTAATAAGATATTCTTGGATATCAGATGATAGTTCTATTCCGTTCTTCGCACATTGTATAAGTCCTTCTTGCCTTTCATGAACATAGTCTTCTGGATTATCTAATCCGAAAATAGTTATAGCTAAAGCTTTTGCAAATGCAAGATCACTATAACAATCAAGGCTCTGTAATACACGACATATATAGCCTTTATCACAGAATTTATACACATAATACTTCGCCAAGAGCCAACGCATAAACGGCTCTTTATTTTTGAACCACGCCTCAAAAAAGATTTTATAATCAGCCAAATTGAAAATACCAAACTGTGCATTAAAGAATTTATCAAATCTGAAATTCTCAATATGAATCTTAGAAGCTAGTGTATTCCAATAAAAGTCATCATTTTCATCGTATGAAATACAATCAACGTCAAGTTTTAATCCTTTTGCCAAGAATTGATATGCATTCTCGCATACACAAAACTGGAATGCATTATCTGGCTTGGCATATCCTCTATGTGAATAGATAGACTTTGATGTACTAATAATATTCTGTTTTAATTCAGGATATTTCCAGTACCCTAACCATTCTGTTAGAGTTCTTGCAATATTGTATTTTGATTCTAACCCCTTCACATTATATGTTGTACCATTGGTTAATATCAAACGATAATCTAATTGACGATCACTATTGTGGTAGTACCATATAAAAGATTGTGAATCGTTGCGAAAATGCTGCATCTTACCTTCTTGCCCTACAATTGGGATATATATTCTCTGTTTACTTTTAAATCCCTCTATTTTAGTATCAAAACCTTTTACTGTGGATATCAATGCATCAAACTCCATTTTCTCCATATTGTCATAGAATCTTGCAATTTCGGAAAATGGCATAATAATCCTATATTCAGAAGGAGTTGTCCTTATAAGATGTAATATTTTCCTGGCTAATTTATCATGTGATATAAAGACATCTGGGTACTCATTGTCCATCCAATCTTCAATACGTTGTATATTGATATTGGAGATATGTGAGATATCTTCCACAAACCTGCAGCAGTCACGGAAGTTATCAAATAATACAAACCTTACAGGAAATCTATTTGCGATGCTTGCACCATCGCCTTCAATGTTGCGATCTGCATGTACTGTCCACAACAGTTCCTCAAAGTTAGTGAAGGTCTTTAACATTGCTTTATTTTAAAATAGTATCAAGAATTTTATCATATCCCAAATCACATAAGGCATCCAAAATACGCTTTGCTTCGTCTATTGTTGTTATTGATTGGATTTTAGCTTTAGCTTTTGTCTGCTTATCAACATCAGCAACCATAGGTTCCACAACTCTAACAACAGGGTCAGTAATATCAGGCACATTATATGGCGTTGGCTCGGAAGGGATAAGGCTTAATTTCCAATTCTTCAACTGTTCAATTACAGCCACTTCTGTCCACAAACCTACTCCCGACTCCATATGCTGGCGGATATATGCTAATGCTACATCTAACTCATTGTCCTTTAGATTCACAATACGGTCAGCTAACAGATAATTGCGGAAGCCATTTTCAAAATGATTCTCTTCTTCATAACTTAGAAGAGGCATATACTCAAACTTTACTTCAGTTATTAAATTGTCAGTCTCTACCATAAGAGCTGGATTTTTCGAACCAACTTCTGTATAGATGGTAATAATGTTATCTGTGAGTTTAACTATCTTTTCCTTGCAATTAAGTACCTGAAGTTTATCGCAATATTTTATTGACCATAGTGGATAACCCACCTGAGGGCAGAATCCATTGCGAAGAGCCCATCTAGCATCAGTCAAACTGGTAACATCCTTATAATCTTTAAGTTTGCCAAGTTGAAACATTGAAATCAGTCCTTTAGCAATTGAACCTTCTTCCTTTGTTTCAAATTTTACATCTACTTTATGAATATTGTTAGATGCCCCATCCCAAATTTTAAATGTATCATCTATAAGCTCCTGCATTCGTTGAGCGTTAATCGGTTTTCCTGTTGTATCAAAAACCTTATCAATATAAGGGCGTAAAGCATAGGCTAAGATACCATAACCAGCATGAGATTTAAACAAGCCATAAGGAGGCATAGTTAGCTCTCTAAATTTATCAGCAAAATTGAAAATATTCTGTTTGTCCGTATGATCTATTTTTGATTTTACGAACTTTGATATGACATATAGTGGATGTTTAACATCAACATCTGATTTAAACTGAAGATTATCATCAACGCTATCTTGTAAAAGTAGTTGTACATGTTTAGCAGGGCCTATACAACGTGACATAATTTCATCTTTTGTATTAAAAGATAGCACTGTATCTGCCGTCTTATTAGAGAACTGCTTGACCCAACAAGTTGATGGTGCTTTCAAACGAAGTATTTCTAATGATTCTGGACCTGATGAGAAAATAGTCGGAGCAATACTACTATTGATGACATTAGGCAATGTGCGCGATGAGATCGTAGTGTATTGTCCCTTGAGGTATATTGTAGATGTGCCAGAAGATAGCTCTTTTATCCAATCACTAATTATTGCTTTAGCATTATCTGTATGCGATTTAGTTTGTTCAGCATAGCCATGTTTACCTGAACAAATCGCATTTGCTTGATATTCAATAAATCTATCAAATTCGAGAGGAGCTAAAGTCGTATCAAACACAACGAATGCAACATTGTGAAAACGTTCATCATTCATTGCCTTCGCAACAATATCCTTAATAATGGCAAGCTCTGAATTATTGCGAGCAAACAAAAGTGCTAAATAAATTCCATAAGATTCAGCATCTTTATATTTTAACTCAATGTTACGCAATAAAGTATATTCGTTGCTGTCCTCTGAATAGAAATCAAAAGATATTGGACGATTTATCAGCTTAAGCTTCTTTTCAATTTCCTTTCTTGCAGTATCACCATAATTCAAAATTTGAGAGGTGTACTTAAAATCCTTATCTATCAATTGTTTCTTTATCTCCTCTATTTCTTTTGTATCAAGAGCCGAAAAGCGGATTTCATAGATACCTTGTGGCGAACGTTGAACAACTCCTTCTGTATTTATCCAATTAAGGATATCATTGATTTCTTCATCAATAGGGGTGCCAACATACATATTGCGAATATTCTCTTCACTTGGTGTTACTGTTTCATTAGCAGCTAAATTATTAAAGGCATTCAATAGCAAAATTGACTTAAATACAGCTAGATAGCTTTCACCCTTCTTTGCAACATGTAATTTATATGAATTAAAACGTTCTGTTACAACACCATATTTTACTGTCTTATTATTGAATTCATCCAGAACAAAATCCCACAAGTAATCTGATGTTATCATTTGCCCTTCTGCAAAATATGCTTCATTATCTAAAAATGCGCGAATTGCAGGATTACTTCCGAGAAATTCAAACACACTTCTTGACGAAGAGCCTACTTCACGTGCATAATATGTTGCCATATTTGCAGTAGCAGGATGTACCGGAAACAAAGATTTGAGATCTTCGAGTGTCTCTATTGGATTATTGGATGTCTCGGCATATTTTTCATAAACCTCGCGCATCTGAGCAAAAAATTTATCCGTCATCTCATGGTACATTGCATAAGCAGGGTTAGCACTATCCTGCTCATGCATAAACTTGCGAGACATAATCTTAAATGCTGATACAGGCTCCATATTATAATGCATATAATGATATCGTCCTGTAGTCTTGGTACCGCTCATCAGCCTTTAGTTTATCTAAAGCAGAAGGATGAGCAATATGACAGATATAGGAATTATTGTTGGAGCGCATTGTCGCTTCAGTTAATTCCTGAAGGCTAACCAATAATGAAGCCCCAATATCTAAATCCATTACGTCTGTAAACTCATCCCATATCAGGAATATTCCCTTATATTCTGTATTTTTAACAAGTTCATCTTGAACTTCAAAAAACCATTTGCACAGATTTTCTTGTTCCAGTCTTACATGAAGACCTGAATTTCTAAGAGCATTCTTTGCTAAATAGAGAACTGCCGATGATGCATCTTTATCTTTTAACTCCTTGACAAGCTTTTTACGATCTGGTGCATAAGACTGTAGTTCGGCATCATTACTAATAATTGTATCCCAAATTATCGGATTTTTCTCAATATTATCAATGTAATTGTCAAAGTCGGTTTGCACTGTAATATCTATACCAGCCTCATTTAAGGCTTGAGTTACATGTAACTGTATCTGTAATGATAAATCATCCCTATTTGAAATTGAACATGGACCATACATCGTTACAGGGAATAGTCTTGTGCTACTTCTAAAAGCATATAAAGATTCTCGGATAATAGAGAATTTTTCTGCACCATATTCTTCTCTGATATAATCTTCTATTTGATCTATCGGATCACAAAGAAGATGCTTAATAACTGCAATTGCATGACTTTTTCCTGTACCATAAGTTCCTTCAAGCCAAAAAGAGCGATGCTCATCAACTACTTTATTGCTTACAGAGTTTAATACTTTTTGCAAGATTTCATTAAACTGCTCATTAGGAATGAAATTCTTCCATTCATTATTTTCTTCTGTTTGAATGTTATATGCGGACTTAGTCTCACGAATGCGTATTGCATCAGAATATCTTTTAGCCATAATTATTTCAAGAAGTTACTTGTTATTACTGTTTTAAAACACTCTCGCATCTGTTTATCCTGCAATAAATCCCAAAGCGCATTATCAAAATATGCATATTCAACATTTTCTCTTATAAGCTTGGCGGATGGAGTGTGCGTCTTAATTCTTGTGTTCCTCCATTTTAAATGGAAGAACTCCTCATTCTCTAGAAAATATATAGGATACTGATATGGAGTCGTACTCTCATATTGTTTTTGTAATTCCGTATATTTTTTAATTATGTTACTTATATCAATACGATTGTCCTGCGTACTATAATCCATTAAATCTAGCATAGCTAGCAACAGTAAAGGCTTGGCTATATTAACCTTACCATTACACACAGAACAATGTAAAGACTTAAATGCATCTTTATAGAATGAGATAAGAATTTGATTCATTTCACTTAAAACAGTTTTTTTAATACGTCCATCGGAGTTAAATCACCTTGTAATGTTATATGATTCAATCCCATATTAAGATTTGCTATCAAAACTCTATCTTTGGCAGAATTCAATATTCTCAACCCTTTTTCAAATGTTTCTTTGGATAGGCAAAATTCCTTTACAATTCCATTTTTGCAGTCATCTTCATAGAAATCTTTTACTCTCAAAGATTTAGAACCATTCGCTTCCGCAAATTTATATAGAGAATAAGCCAAAGCTATTTCTGATATATCTTTATATTCATATCTGATTAAATGATTCTTATCATATTGAGTCCCCTGACATAATATTTCACCGCAAGGGGAATAATTGAACACCTGCATAAGTGCTTGAAATGCATAATCAATAGTATTCTTTGAGAATGCTGATGAGAAATAATCATATGCTAATTCTGACAAACGCGCACGATCAAATGCTTGATTCACCTCTATATTATTGGCAAACCATCCTACAAGTTCCGAATTATACACAATATTAATCCAAATTAAAGCCCAGATTAGCTCAGGGTCGTTAACCATATTATCAACACAGAACTGTCCGAACTCTGTTAATACGTTTTTTGAGTCAATAATTTCAGCATCCTTCAACCAAGATTTAAAACTAGGAACTTGTTTGTTTCCCAACGAATTATTACCTAAAACCCAAAATGACACTTGAGGATCAGCAAAGAACTCTGACACCCATTCTTCTCGAATTCCAAAAGTACCATATTTGGATATATTACCTGCTTTAGTTTTATTTTCCATGCTTTTTACTAATGAATCTGCCACTATACAGCCATGCTCATGGAAATCCAGGCAGCGATGGCAGTGTGTACATTTTGTTTTGTCAATTCTAATTTCAGGATATACAGAAAGAGCCCCAGTCGGACACTCTATTTCACATACCTCGCAACTTATACAATAAGTTGTTTTGTACAAGACACGTTTTAATGCTTTCACCAACATTATGTCTGATGCATTATACAACGTAAATGTATAGTTGCAATCATCATTATAATTTATTTCAAACGCAAATATTTTCTTTTTATAGTTAAACTCTCCATGCGCGGTATTACCATTTTTTGTAAATGTATAATCACATATTGTGATAAGCCATTTTTCTATATCAATCTTGGCATTACTTATAGATGCAACCAGATGTGGAGAATTTCTAATGAATTCTACAGAAGATTTTTGGGAAACAAAATTTCCACTTGCCCTAAGTCGCCATTTGCGTTCTTTCACGTATTCATCTAAATTAGGGATTCTACGTTCTTTAGCCAATGATACTATTTTGGATAAAAATGGCTCTAAATTTGACTTAAAACGGTTGTTTACAACCATATCATCCCATGGAGACGAGAAAGGACAGAATAGACAACCAACTCGTGGTTTCCCCATTCGATATGCATCATTAATCGTAAGGTTGTATCTAAATAAATATAGAAATATCTCTGTAGTATTCCACTTTAATATAGGTCTAGCATTAGTAACAAATGAATGCTTAACACCTTTGCCAATACGCTCATAGCTAGCACGTTTAACACTTTCTTCTGATCTTACTCCTTCAAAAGCGAGCACTTTTGCTTGTTTATTAGAGTTAGGCAATTTAAGCATTCTATACAAAGGTGCTGTTTTCATAACAGAACAACACCACCTATGCTTATCGCTAGGCGAACCTATCTTATCCCAATAATTAAGCACAGATTCGTGATTCTTAGCAAGACTGAATTTAAGTGTAGGGAATAACTTATGATAGTATTCCTGAACTTCATTATATAGTTCCAAAGAACTTGGAAGTTCATAACCAGTATCAGAATATATTACTTGGAATGAATCAGGTGGAAGTGCGCGTGTACAGAGGTCCAGCACAACTTGGCTATCCTTACCCCCAGAAAATGATGCAAGAAAATAATCTATCTTCGTAGTCTTTAAGACTTTCTTCCCTTGTTTTTCTGCTTCACTTAGAGGCATAATATCAAAGCTATCGCAATCCTCCTTTACAATGGCCATTTTTTGCTTGGTCTTCTTCTCTTGATTTTCTGCAATAGATTCAAAATCCAGCCTGTTAGAAGCATACTTTTCCGTTAACCGGTTTGCACCACTATAGGTATCATATATATCGCGTATGAATTCAATAGCTTCACTTTCACAAAGGAACATCTGCTCTTTTGTGCGTTCAAGCATTTTCATCATATCAACAGGTTTAAGTTTAAGCTTCTCCATACCTGGTCGGAAAACAATTGTTGCCATATCATAAATATTGGCATTCTTTGCTTCAAAGACCAAGTCACCTCGGTAGTAATATTCCTTATTACACGCCCAAAGCAAAGGCTCTTCACATTCTGGATATTCCCACCCCAAAGTGTCAAGTCCAAGAAGATTCAGCTCCTCATAGAACACCGGACGAGGAGAGATATTTATGGTATCTTTCCCAACCAGAGAGCTAAGCTTTACACCTCCTGTTTCTCTATCCCATGAAACTTTGAACATCTTATTTTTCTATAATTACTAATTGTGATAGTTCAACATCAAGGAGTTTTGCTATCTTAATATATGTTTCCATTGTAGGCTGACAAGCATTAGTACACCACTTTGACACAGTAGTTGGGGCACACCCCAATTGTTCTGCCAGCCATTTATTTGTTCTTTTCTTTTCCGCAAGAACAACCTTGAGTCTATTTATATCCTTATCCATAATAGGCTATTTAACATACAAAGTTAATCAAATCCTTTAATATAAAATGCACATTAGGAACTATTTAACAAAAAAAGGAATTAAATTAGCATTTTTCCCACTCTGTTCATTATTCCCACAGCAATACGATATGATCGGACGCAAACCTATATCAAGTAAAAACTTCCGTTTACATCTATTCTATCAATAAATTTCACCTTTCGAAAAAAATTATGCTGCACAAACATTATGTTCGCGCAGCATAATACAAAGCTCAATCATACCACATTGCTCAACTATAATAAATCAGCCATTTATCTCGTGCCGTTTGGCAATTTGGCGTATTTTTGCTTGGTAATGTGGCACGCTATAATAGTTATTCCACCTTATATTGCCTATCCAACACTCCGGTAAACAAATCCATCTCTCTCTTGGAAACTCCTAATCGTGTTACCATAATTCGTATTATTTTTATTCCCTAGAAGTTGATAAAAATATTTCCCAATGTCCTCAAAACTTGGCCCAACTCGTTTGATAACATTCTCCGCTTTCAAACATTCTAGTGTTATCCTCATACTCTCTCCGAGACTTCGCATTGTTTCGCCAATGCAGAAATGCTGATTTGTGGGTTTTCTGCTATTAAGAGAAAGTATCTTGTTATGCCCCTGTTGCGCCCCTGTTATGCCCTTGTCATGCCCTGACTGGCCGCTTTCTGGTCGAACGACCAGTTTTATACTTCTTTTCTATATTCATGCCCCATCGCCTACCAACATTCTTAATCTCCTCATCAATATTATTTTCCGTTATTTCTTCAGGATTTAAATGAGTATTATTATTACTGTCCTGTAAGAGGAATTGGCACAATGATTTACCAATAATATTCTAATTTGTAAATCAAACGCAATCTTTCCACCTTGTATCCAACACTCCTGCAAACATATCCACCTCTCTCTTGGAAATACTTAATCGTGTTGCCAGCTCTCGCCATCCTTTTACAGCTTCAATCACCTCTGCAATAATATTTTCTGTAGTCTTTCGATTAAGCATATAATCTTCGCTCGCATCAAGCAAAATGTTTAAGTCTGCTTTATTGGAGGTTGATGAGACTAGCAGACTCTGATACTCATTCAAAGTAGGATTCATATCGTATGCAGGAGAAAGCGTCCAACCTTTTGCAGTCAAAAGAAAACCGTGATTGCGGAAATGGTCATCGCTATTACCGATGCAGATATTGAAAGCTACACGGCGATAGAGTTCCTGCAGATTCTCTTCCACATTCGTACAGTTCTGGATTATAAAATCAACTATATCCAGATAACCGTGCCCTGTAGTTGCATTATTGCCGTCATTAAGTCCCAATAAAGTCATGGCAGAAGCAAAATGAATCCGCTTCCCATCTTGGGTTCTGTCGAAGCGTTGCGAAAGTAACGTGTGATATTTCTCTCCTGTTGCCAGCATTTTGGTCTTTGCGGCATTTATACCGGCTTTTACAGCAAGAAGATGGCTGAAATGCTCCCAAAGTCCGGTATCATAATCATCTTTGCGAGATGGGAACTTGGCTACATAAAGAGTTTTATCCGTATCTATCACACTGGCTTTAGGTCTTGCACCACCCAGTGAAGAACCCGGCTGTACGAGTTGGGCAACCCATTTCCTGTCAGGAAGAACATTCCCCTCTTCGCTTTTCTCAATTTCCGCACTGGCAGCAATCAACTCCCTTATATCCGTCAGAGGCGGGATTTTCAACGACTCACTTACATTTATAAATCCTCCGTCTTTTGACTCCTTGAAACGGAAAGCACCCATTCGGGAAAAGTCATCGATACCAGTCAAAAAGTCGAAAGAAGACAGTCTCCGCACCGGTCGCCTCTCTTCCATCGCTGCAATCTGCTCACGCCGCAACAGCAGTGTTCGCCCCCAACGATCCGGCAGGGCATCCGAGAAACATCCGAATATATCTTTCTCCGGCTGCGTATATTGCTGTCCCGGATAATTATTGAGGTCATCACTCAGGAATAAATCTCCGTGTTTCTTCAGCCATTCATCGCTGAAGGTAAAGCAATAGCTATCCGAGCCACGAAGAGATTCATAACCTAACTCGCCAACAAATTCTGTTTCCTTGAGCCAATCAAAATCGGCATATACATATAGTGTCTTCATCGTTTACTCCTTTTTTGAAGCACGTTCCCTCGTCTTCAAACTCAAATCCTGCAAGGCTTTTCCCAATTTGTCTTCTTTGGCCAGCCACAGAATATCATCATCAAGCTGTAAGGCATACAGCACACGCAAGTAGATTCCGATTGCTACTGTCGGTGCGCCTTTCTCTATTCGGGACACAGTCAATGGAGAGCAAGTGGCACGTTCCGCCACCTGAGCCACACTCAGATTCCTGCGCAAGCGAGCCAGTTTAATCTGTTCTCCCACAACCGACATCTTTTGCTCTAATTTTCTGGGCAACTTAGTTCCCATTGTATTCTTTGCCATATTAACTCATTATATAATATGCAAAGGTATTACTTTTTATCTATTTAATGATATGTTGCTGGTAGAAATTACAAGATTAAAAGAAGCGGCATTTAATAATGACTTTAAGCTCCATGCAAACGCCGACTCATATCACCCAATATTATTGATAATGAAGTCGGAAGTTTTAAAGAAGCCGACTTCTACCTTTATCTATGATTATAGTCAAGATAAAAGCCGACATCCTCAATTTAAGTATCAAGCGATGGGCTTCACCAATTCTTCATCCTGCCATTCCGCAAGAGAAGCAATCGCATTGTATTGCTCCAAAGTCAAATCCGATTCACTATCGTCTGAACATTCATATTCCCACGGCAGTTCGTAAACAGTACCTTCTTCCTGATAACCCATATAGTTATGGTACGAATTAGGAATCAACCGCACACAATCTTCTTCGCGCAAAATCCTCAAGAGTTTCTCGGCATCACTAATCAGCAGTGGCACTCCGAACTTATATAGAGCAGTAGCAACCTCAATGGCCAACTCAACATTTGCCGAGTAGCTATTAGAGACAACTATCATCCAACCCTGCTGCGACACCTTCGATGCAATGATATTCAAGCGCGAAAGCCCCAACTCGCCATAGTGGTCTGTTGCAAACCGTATAAAATCCTCTGGGCTGTCAATATCATAGAGTTTATTTACATCTACGAACTTCACTCGTTTGTAGTAGACTACGTCTTGCAGCTCTTCCGGGATATTCGGCTGTTCTTCGTAGATACGGTTTCTAACACCTCGTTTCCGGTAGTATGCCTCATAAGCCTCGTTAGCGATGCGATAATACGTGCAATATTGCCGAATGGTCATAGTCTTCAGATGAGATGCGTGATGTTCCTTCACTGAATCCTCTAAAGCCTTTATCGCTGTCTCCCGATCTTCCACCTCAATCTTGAACTTCGGTGCTATCCGGTTGAGTTCCTTTCGTGCAATCCGCCCAATCCGTTGCTGGCACGGCAGATTGTGCGCCACATAGTCGTTGAATCCATTAGGATTTACAACAATAACATCAACTATTTTCTGCAAATAGTCGAAAAGTCGGGCAAGGTTATCACGATACCATACGTCGTCAGATTCTCCGTCGGCACAAGAGGAGCGATTCGTTATGACGAAATGCGTATGTTTTCGGTCTGTAATGCGAATCGACCGGAACTCTTCGTATCTATAAGAAGCGATATGAAACCACTGCGTTTCCGTTGGATTGAATGCGAGCCAGTCCGCAAGGAACGCCTCTTTGCTTTGATACTCTCCCGAAGCAATCAGTTCCTCGACATTACCCCATTCCTCTGGAGTGAGGCGCGGTACCTCAATATAGAAGCCACGGTACTCATCATCCCCCATCACGACAAGTTGCCCGAACTGACGCTGAATTTCAACCAGACGTTCCAGTATATTGCCGCTAACTGTGATTTCACAATGACGCATTTCACCCATTGCTTCTATATGCGAAGTGTTCAAGCCAACCTCATTTGCCAAATCAATAAAGAGTTTTCTATCTATTATTCTTTCATCCATTGCTTAATGCTCATTAAATTTCAACATGCTTTTTCGGATCAAACCCATTCACAATGTGCTCATTCGCAAAAACATATCCCATCTGGTTACAAATTACTTTTGTGGCAACAATCTCTATGTCTATATTGGTATGCGAATGTCCATAAATCCAAACATCTATCCGGCTGTTAGCAATCCAATCACCATATTCGCTGGCAAATGCACTGTTCAGCACGGAGTTTTTGTGCTCTGCGGCAGCCACCTCAAAAGTAGGCAAATGATGAGTAACCACCACAATATGGCTAGCCGTGCTCTCTTCGACACTTTTCCGGATAAAATCAATACAGGTTTCGTGCATCCGATTGAATTCCTCCACCTGCAGCAATTTTCCGTCAAACTTGATCTGGCGAAAGTCGTTCATGCCTTTCCACACGAAATACTCGTCATTCGGATTAATCCGCGACCAAAGCGTACTCAGGACAAAATCGGTATCATCGATACGGATTACCTGATTCTGATAGAACCCTACATTCTCACGGAACATCCACTTCCATTGCAGCCCTCGTTCCATCACGTCCGAATAATTATAGTATTCGTGATTGCCGGGAACAATCAGAACCTGCCTGTAATTATCCGAAGCCCATTTCCAGAATTTCATCATAGGAGCTATCCTATCCCTAAGATAGAATATATCTCCAGCCAAAACCAGCACGTCACCGGTAACAGGCAATTCATTATGCTTTAAATATCTGCTGTTCTCCCTGAACTCCAGATGTAAATCGCTCATGTATTGTATCTTCATTGCTCTTTCATTTTTGATTGTTCAACTTGTTTTTCAATAATTGTCTTCACCTGTGCAAATGAAACCGGCATAAAGTTGTTGTTATCAACACCTACGTCATATTGTGTAGGATAGAGATACTGAAGCCGGGCTGCATCAATTCCAGTGTTATTCTTCCTCGTATGCACATGGCCGAACAGTTGCCATACATCTTTATAGCCGCCATCAAAGCACAGAAACGGATAGTGATTCAAATATATCTTCTGTTTATCCACTTCTATATGCATCTGCATGGTCACATGCTCAAACCTATCGACATACCCCTGCCTCAAGTTCTTTAAATCATGGTTGCCGAGAATCAGATATATCTTGCCATTCAATCTATCAAGAATTTTAGTCCATTCAGCTGAACCGCCCAGACAGAAATCACCCAAGTGAAAAACAGTATCATCCAAGCCAACTGTATTATTCCAATTGGAGATAATCGTTTCATTCATCATTTCCACATCCTCAAAAGGTCTGTTGCAGAAACGAATGATATTTCCGTGATAAAAGTGGGTATCAGATGTAAAAAATACTTTACTGCCATCAAATTTATAATTCATTTCTTCTCAATTTATGTGCATCACTGCACGTTAATAATCTGTTTGTCAATCACCCATCAGACGGAAATGACAGAAAAGCATCGTAAGATAACTGTCACAAATGGGTATAAAAACAAAATAGTTGGAAAGTTCGGTAAAGACTCTCCAACTATTCAGTTTATATTTTCAATCAGGGGTAGAATAAACTACACCATGCTATGTTCTTCGTTGGAAAGTATTTATAATACAAGGTTCAATGCCAAAGACATGAACACACAATACAGATTCAGGGCGTTTGTTACCCCAAATTGTGACCTTCGATAATATGTTCATTCTATTTCTTTGCATTGTTAGTTTTTATATCGTTTCAAACTCAGCGCAAAATTAGCAAATAAATTCCATATCACACATCGCTTTCTGAGAAAATCCACGTAACCTTTTGCCTATATGTCGCATAATAAAAACTGAACCTATGCAATTAATACACAGATTCAGTTCCTTATCATTTAGCTCACTCCATTGATTCCCGAATAATCCGCCGAGTCTCTTTCTTATACTCCTTGCGGTCATATTCGAATCCCCTGCACATCCAACAGCTACACGGAGTACCTGTTGTTTTGTAAACTTGTGCCCATTTCTCTTTTGCCAATTCAAACCAACGGGGATGCTCATAATAGCTTCCATCCTCACGAATGATGCAATGACCATAAGCGGCATAAAGAATCATGCGAGCCTTAAACACACGAGCCATTTGTTGGCGTCTCCAAAATTTGTTTCTTTTGTCCATCGTCTCTTTCTATTAAAGTTAGGATGAGCAACGATGTTACTTTGGTGAGACTTAATATATCCATAGAATTATACCTTTGAATGTTATTCAGTTTGATGACGCAGAATCTTCTTTATACCTTTCCGGGTACAAAGTTGGTACAAATATTCGATATTATATCAGATAAGGTATAATTTACAGAGATTTTGAGTTGCAAATTATGAAGGCTAAAACAAGCACAATACAAGGGTTCTACACTTTTTCAAGCGAATAAATCGGATTCGTTACACTTTTTCCAATGAATCATCCCCATTACATGACATTTTTTCCAGCGAATCACAGTATAAATCACCACCTTTACTTTATCTCCGTATTCATATATACGTGCATTAAAGTAAAGCTAACAGAGGGAGAAAAAGAGATGGCTTCGCCAAAGCCGAGACAAACCATATCTGCCGACTTTCTCTTTTGGCTGCAAAACAATCCGGAATATCAACTTACAAACTTGAAAGATTCACCCTTGCCAAGCCACAAAAGCCAACTTGCAAATCCGTGAATCTGCCTTCCATTTTGCAGCCCGAATCAGCGAAATTATCCCCGATATGCCGTATCTTTGCGAAGCGGAGGTTTCGGGGCGAAAGAGAGCGATTTTCCCCATTTTCCCTCTGTTTTGAGACAGGCAACGAAGAAAAGTGTTAAATCTGCGATTTTTGACGAAAAAACAAGTAATTTTTTGAGCAGTCTATCTTTTAAGACGTAAACCATTGACAATCAACTGGCATAATATACTGCATCGGGAAGTAACCTAACTATATAGTTATCATATAGTTACAATTATAAAAAATCTAAAATGCTGACTAAAAACGACTTAAATATGGCAAAATAATAGTTTTAGGAAAGATATTTTCTTTTGTTATGCCTATTTTTTCAATATTTTTGTCCCCCAAGCCACATACGGGGGACAAATTTACGCCCCTCTATGTAATTGGGGAACTTTTCACTATAAAATCTATCTAAATCATAGATAATTATTGCTTTATACAGATACCCTCAATCTTTTAGTTTCTAAAATATCAAATACTATAACCACTGATAAACAAATACATACATATAAAAAATACGAAATTGGAGTAAGCGTTTCCGCGATTCTATCTTGCCGCCCATTTTTCATTCTTATATTTTTGCCATATATAAAAATGAATCATTATGGATTTAGCAGAAAATCGATTTGGAAAAACTTGGAAACATTTCCTTGAAGTTTGAAAGTAGACTACAATTGTTCTTTAGCCGATGTTTGCCGCGATCAGCATACCACTTTTGGAGGTATGAGTTCCTGGATGTCCAGACGGGGCTATAGCGTTAAACAAGTCAAGGCAGATGCGGTCTGTGATTATTATGGCGGCGTTGAACCCTCCCGACCGACAACTTTCTCTCCTTCGTTCACTCAAATAGCCCCCGCCATGTTGTCGGAAGAAGAGTTTAGTCTTTCCGGGATCACAATCACCTTTAACAGTGGAACCACCATTTCGGTCAAACGGACCACACCCGGTGGTGTTATAAAAATGTTACGCGATTACGAAAGAAAGGAGGGAGATCCATGTATTCTCTAACATCAGCCAATCGCTACTATCTGTACCAGGGCTTTGT
>ERZ833822.1156-NODE-1156-length-23997-cov-3.668908_pt1 | contig 23997 bp, 36 predicted proteins | sample MGYA00519913_ERZ833822 | MGnify/ENA primary metagenome ERZ833822 (study PRJEB31850, sample SAMEA3708746) | human gut metagenome | biome: human gut; feature: human-associated habitat; material: faeces | place: China | collected 2014 ... | reverse complement strand
GTTGGCGTTAATCGCAGTGACAATTGCAGTTGCAACTGTGGTTGCTGCATCTTTTGCTGCCACACCGACTTTAACCAGATCAGCACCGATGTAAAGGAACACTGTGCCGGACTCGCTGGCCGTGCCGGTGACGGTAACGGTCGCAGTGGCCTTTGTACCTGTGGTCGCATCTTCGACAGGGATGCAGTACAAAGTACCGAGCATATCGGTTGCACGGTAGGCGGAGACCATTCTGGCCAGCTGAGAGCCGCGGCCGAAGAGTTTGACGGCCATGTCGGCGCTTCCGACGGCCACCGGTTTATTTGCAGTCGCAGTGCCGGTGTCCAACATCTGGCCAAACAAAAGGGCAACATTGCTGTTGCCCGGTGTGTATGCCGCCGAATTGTCGATTTCGGCGTAAAAGAGCGGAGTCATCAGACCGTTCCCGGCCGGAATCGTATTAAAAGATACTGCCATTTATTACTCCTGTTTCAAAAGAATTTTTCCGTTGAGCGTTACTTCGTTGCTGTTGAGATCGAGATCCGCCACTTTGAACGGCGGATAAGAGGCGTAATCGACCGACTGATATGTATCTTCCCAACCCAAGTCGTATTTCGTCTTGAAATCGAATCGGTACACCATGCGCGCAGCATCCAGCCGGATGACTTCGGCTCCGTCAAAGGAGAGCTTTTCCAAAATGCCAGGAGCAGGCGTCCAGAAGAGCAACGCTTTAAAGAGCTGCTCTCGAATCGTGTCAACCTGAAGCAAAGCTGCCTGGCCGCGGTGCTCGTCATCCTGGTAGGCAATCCCGATCACGACGATGACAGCTAAGGAAACGTCAACCGACTGCTTGTATTCGTTGTTCAGATTTGCTTCCCTGCCTTGTTCATTTTCCAAACAGACATACGCTGCCGGGTAGTCAGGGGCCTCTTCCTCCAGTAGAGACAAAGCAGCCCATTCAGCAGCGCCGGCAACTCGATTTTCAAAAATCGGACAACGATCCCGCACTGCCTGAACGTAATCAGCTAAATGAAGAATCATTCTTTAAATCCCTCACTGAACGCATCCCGCATGTGGGAATCAAATTTGGGCGCGTATTTGTTTGCAGCCGTCTCAATAAAGTTTTGACGAGCCTCAGCAACCTTCTGGCCTTTACGCTTTTTGGAGCGCTGGTCAATCGAGTCGGAGCCCGGGCCGCGGTGGCCAAATATGACAAATGCGGGATAAAAGTCCCGCATTTTCGATGTCTTGGCCGGTCTGATCCAGACTGAATGCCCGCTTTTTGAGACCGTTGCTTTAACCGAGCGCTGCAATTCCCCGGATTGTTTTCCGGGCGGTTCCCCAGGGCGAGAAACAGCCTGCTTGCTGATCAGCTGCCGGGCTTCCTTTCGGACGTCGCGGCCGACTTCTCGCAGCGCTTTCCGGATAACTTTTTTGTCAAAGTCGAAAAACTTGAAGCCGTCCGGAGTTTTTACTTCTACAAATCCCGCGCTCATAGGGTCACTCCTTCGGCTTGAACTTCAAGCAGCGTGAATCTGTGTGCACTGTTGATGTCCAGAACGCGTCGAACTCTGTACTTAAGACCCTCGGATGACACTTTCACGAGTTTTGTCAGATCCTGGGGATAAGTTTTGCCGGGAATCGCTCGGACAAAAATTCTGTGTGTGACGGTCTGTTCGATCTGAGCCGAGCCCCAAAAAACCTGAAATCCAACGGGCTCAATCCGGCCCCAAACCGTAAACGTGTTTGTCGTAACCTCGTCAAAACCGCTTTTAGTGTTAGGGACAGATTTTCTAAACTCAAAGGTGATTCGGCTATTCATATCGCCGGAAAGGGGCTCAATCATAGGTCCTCACTGAATCCAGCAAATAATGAAAAGACGGCTGAATCTCCAGCTTTTGGCCGGCAGACTCGCGGTGGTTGTACCAATACGCGACCTGCGCCTTAATCCAAAGCTGAATCTGCGCAAACTGAGGTTCAGTAATCGCAGAAAACTTTCCGCCGTCCGTTCCTCCGACCGTCAATTCTTCTCTCGTTACATAGTGCTGGCATTGCCCGGTGGCCGCCAACGCGAGTGAAGATAACAAGTCATCATCAATACCAGGCTCGCATCGCACATAGTCACAAAGCTCCTTAACAGAAACGAGAGGATTACTTTTGTAGTCGCTCATGGATGATGCCTATGAAAAAGGGCCCCGGAGGGCCCGTTTGATTAGGAGGCGCTTTCGGCCGGGAAGGTACCGCCGATTAACGCGGCCGGAACTTCAACAGCGAGCGCTTTTCTGCACTCTGCGCGAATAGTGAGGAGGTTCTTTTCAACGTTATCGCCGTCTTGTTCAAAGATTTCGACAACGGTGCCTTGGCGTGTGTAAACGGTAGCCGCAGCGAAGAAGTCACCGACCATGAAGTTGCCGCTTGTTACGGAGGCAGACAGGACAACCGGAACTCCCCAGACGACATCCTGAGTAGAGTTAGCGGGATTGCCTAAGAGGTAAGAGCCGTCTGTCTTTTTGGCCAGTGTGAGATCAGCCCAATCGAGCGGATTCATCAGGACAGCCTGAGGACGGTAGCCGGCAGCCTGAAGACGGGCAATACACTTCTTCAGAATGTCGAGCTTGGAGAACTTATCGGTTGTCTTGTAACCATGAGCTGTGTAGTTACCGGTCTTGAAGAGACCTCCAAGATTCTGTCCGGTGCCGTCGCCCTTGATAATCTGTGCTTCAACTCGATCCTCAACGCCCTTGGCCATGCGGTTATCAATGAAAGCTGCCAGAGCAGGCAAGTCATCCGCGAGCTGGCGGGTAATGCGGGTGATGTGGGCAATCGTGCGAACCGGAGCGGTTTCGGTTGCAAATTCGAAGGTGGAATAAGGTTTTTTGGCTCCTTCAGCAGTTTCAGCGGCATTGTTTTCTTCGTCGGTTTGCTTCAGGTACTCGATCATGTTGGATGTCGTAGTACCGGAGTTGAGAAGGGCGCCAACGACGGCCGGAATCGCCGGTGAAGCAATGATGCCTGCAATACGGTCTTTAGGAACGCCGTTTGTCGGTGTGGCGATCGGGTTGTTTGTCTGCGTGGTAGTCGTATCACCCTCTGCAAGGGTCACGCGAACACGGCTGCTCTGGCCAAGCTTGAAGTTGTTGTATTCCTTGGATTCAACGAACATCTGGCCGAGAGACTTCACAACGGGAGCCTTGGGTTCGCCGGCAGAGAAAGAGTTTTTCTGCTGCAGTTCAAAAACCTGCTTAGACAACTTGGCAGTTTCTTCTTTGAGCTTGCCGACTGCATCGTCGGACTGCATATCTTGGAGCTGCTTGGAGAGTCTGGCGAGTTCCTCTTTCAGCTGTTTAATTTCTTCGGCGGAAGCTGCTTTGCTGAGATTTTGCTTGATTGTTTCAAGTGTTGCTTTGATTTCTTTAGGGTCCATTTTATTTTCCTACAAGACGGTTAGATTCACGGCAGATGTCTGCCAGAAGGTTTGAGTCGATCGGCAGTTCAGCATCACGCTGAGCAGACAGACAACTCTTTGCTTGCGAGATAAATTGCTTTGCTCTCGCTCTCGACAGACCGCCGGCGTCACGCAGGAAGTCTTCAAAATCTTTTTCATTAGAGAGGCTCTTGATCTGTGTTTCGAGCTGCGCGCTCAGGGCCTCCGTGATTCGTGCTCTTTCATCGGCCGGGAAAGTCACGACGCTGATCTCATCTAGGCTTAAAACCTTAATAATTTTGGAACCAAGAATGCAGTCATCGTCATAACCGATACAGACGCTCAATCCGTCCACAGATCCATGTTTCAGACAAGCGAGGATGCGGTCACTTTCTTCCAGACCTTCAGTGAGTTCTCCGGTAACTTTCAACCCGATGTCGTCACTTTCGAGCTTTGTCCAAATACCGATGGGCACGCCCCAGGAATCGTGATTGAAAAACATTCTGGGCTTAACACCGTTTTTCAAAAGTTCGTCATAGGCACCCGCCGCAATTGAAAAACCGTAAGTGTTTACATTGTCATAAACGGTGGCATAGCCCGTAAAGGTTCGGCCGGTCGCAGAAAGCCGAGCCTGTTTCGCGGTCAGTTTTAATGCTCTTAATGTCATTGTCTGATTTCCTCAGGAATTTCCTTTTGGCTGGTTTGACTCGGATCAATCTTTCCAAGTTGATCAATCGGAACAAGATTGTTCTGAACGGTTAGACCGTCTCCGCCGTCCAGAGGCGCATCGTTTTCAAGTTCGCGGCACTCGTTACGAGTTTTGAGGCCGTTCTGGACCATCTTCGCGTACACCTCCGCGCGACTGGACAGACTCGCGCGCAGCATTGCATCGAGGTTAAATTCGCAGGTGTACTTTTCTCGCTGATCGGGCGTGAAGATTGATTTCCGGACGGCCTGCTCGATATTGATGGCCAGCGGTCGAATGGTTGTTTTATAAAACAGATCCATAGCCTCCTCGACCTTATCGCTTGAGCCGTTAATCAGGACTTCCGGAACACCGAACCAGCGGCAGATTTCCTCAACGCTGAATCGGCGGCTCTCCAGAAGCTCGGTGTCAGCCGGCGATAAGCTCACCTGCTGATAACGCATGTCGGCCGGAAGAATCCAAAGGCCCAATTCGTTGTAGAGCTGAATGCCGGAATACTTTTTGGCCAACTTTTTGCGCGCGGTGTCGTCCAGATTGTGGTCGACCGTCAAGATGCCCTTGGCCGAACTTCCGTTGCCAAAGAGAAGGGCGCTGTTTTCCTGCATCTTGATGCTCTCATCCAGATTCGGACGCATGAACTCAAGATTTGACAAACCAATGAGGCCTTTTCCCATTCCCTTCAGGTGAAGAATGCGCTCCGGAGCGAACTGGTAAGGTACGCCGTTTAGTTTGTATTCATAGACGATTTCAATCTGATTTTCAGATTTTTCTACCGTTTGAACAGTTACCTGATCGGCTGAGATCGGGAACATGGCGACCACCTCGCCGCTGCTGTTTCTGTCCACCACCGCATATCCGTTGCCTCGAAGAATGAGATCGAGCAGAAGGGCACGATAGAACTCGAAAGGCGTCATCAGCGCATTCGGAGAATCGTGGAGCAGTGTCCAAAGGTTGCTGCCCCGGGAAATCTCGCGCTTGTTTTTCTTGATCTCAAAAATCTGCATCGGCATGGAGGCAAGGGTTTTTGTGATCAGATCAACGCAGGCCCAGACGGTACTGATCTGCAGCGCTTCATTCGGACCGACGTTTTTCAGGTTCGGGACCGTTGCTCCTATCGGGTAGGGGCTTTGAATGCCTCTTTTGTCACCGAGAAGGCCTCCGGTGAACCATCGTGTAAATGAAAACATATCAGAATCTCAAACAGACATCGCGGTCTAAAAATGCGTTTAGGTCATATTCGTCGCCGGCAGCCATTGCGCGATTCATGGCCATAATCAAAGCGACAACGCCGTCGATTTTGTTTTCTGCCCGCTCTTTTCTCGGATAGATGTTTTCCTTGGCGTCCTGGTGACAGGTCACGTTGGAGAACATCCAGGTCAGCACCCGATCCCCGTTGTAATGAAAACGGCCGTCTCGGACGGCCGCTTCGATTTCCTTCATCGGAGTACTGAACTGAAGGACTGTTGCTCGACATTCAATCATCGGAACGTTTTGCCGGAGCATTCGTTCCGAGAATTGTGTCGCTTGGAAGGGGTCGTAAGGGACCTCCATAACATCGAACCGGCTGCAGTCTTCCAGCAGCTGTGATTCGATTTGATCGAAGTCGGTAGACGCGCCGTCCGTGACATGCAGTTCGCCGGTTACATCCCAGCCTCGATACTGGCTGTTCGGAGAGGATTCAACGGTGTCTCGCGGCAGCCAGTAATCGCCGAAAGCGTAGTAGTGAGTTTTCCCGTCAATAGTTCTCCGGAACAATTTCACCATGGCAGCAATGTCAACGCGGCTGGCAAGGTCTATGCCTATAAAGCATTCCTCGCCTTCAAATTGCTCCAAAGATAGGTTCTCATCGACACAGTTTGAAAGCGCGACCATATCCATCCAGGCCGAGTTCGCGTTGCACCAAACATTCAAATGCTTAGTTTTGAAGTTGTTTGCCGCACTGGCGACCTGAACCGCCTTATCCCGAAGAGACTTGATCGTCTCCGGCATAACAGAAACGCCCCAGTTCGGATTTGCCTTCTGCAAAGCCGCGTCCGATTTCCAATCATCATTCTTGTCAATCGTGTAAATCACGCCAAACTGATCTTCACTCCGAGCCGCTCCGGACAAAATTTCCAGAACATAGTTCCGAAGTTCGTAGCAGATACCGGTCAGGTCAAAGCCAGCGGTTGTAATCGCGAACAGCAGCGGCTGCAGACGTTTACCGATTGAAGTCTCAACAACGTCATAGACCTCTCTCGTTTTATGGGCGTGCAATTCGTCAATGCAGGCAAAGTGTGTATTCAAGCCGTCCAGCGTATTGCCCTGAGCACTTTTCGGCATGAAGCAGCTGGCCGACTGCTGCTGTGTGATCGAATGCTCAAAAACCTTAACGCCAAGACTCTCACGAATATCCGGACAACGCTTGCACATCCCTTTTGCGACGTCGAAGACTTCGCGGGCCTGCTCGCGCGTAGTCGCAAAACTGTAGCAGCCGGCACCACCTTCGCCGTCCATCGTCATCATGTACAGACCGATGGCAGCGGACAAGGTGGACTTCGCATTGCCGCGCGGAACCTCAACATAGGCGCGCTTAAATCTGCGCTTTTTAGTGTCCTTCCGGATCCATCCGAAAACAGTAGTCAAAATGAAGCACTGCCAAGGCTCCAGTTTGATATTTTGTCCAGCAAGCGGTCCCTTTACGTGTCTCAGATGCTCAATGAATAAACAAACCCGGGTGGCTGCCCGGGCTGAAAACTCGAACGGGAAGTCTTCCCGGGAAGAGCGCTCCAGATCATTCTTTTGCCGGGCGCATGCCTGTTTCACGTAAACGCAGGCCGGCAGGCTTCCGGAAAGAACTTGATTGATATACCAATTGGCCTTTGCCACATAGTTCGTCATGTCATCATGCCCTCATAGTTCAGGCCCTCAAGGCATTCGTCAATCGCGTCATCACCGAACAGCGATAGCGTTTTATTGTCGACGTTCCCGGGTTCCTCTCCGGTGGCCATCACGCGGGAGCGAGAAGAAGGCGTCAAACCTAATTCCGATGCAACCGCCTTAAACGGCTGAGTTGTTTTCACAATCAGGTTTGACAGGTAACGCTCACGATCTTCGAGGCGGTCTCTTTCCTTCGCCCACGCGCGAGCTGCTTCCATAGCTTGGCAGCTGATCATTTCAGCCAAATTCTTTCGAGCTGTGGCCAATTCTTTCAGCACCTCTTTCTTTTCCTCGCGGGCAGCGATTAGTTCCGCCCAAATTTCGCAATATTGCTCCAACATTGCGCGGTCGCACTGCTTTAGCTAGAAGGTGCCTTCATTGGCGATCACAAATCGCCAATGGACTTTGGCCCGCTCGGACAGGTACTCCGGCGGAGCCGTGTCATTTTCGATTTTTTTTTTGAGCTTCGGTTCTAACGGGTTTGTGCGGCACGGCTGAAGTGTTCCCTGAAGCTCTTTTAATTCGGTAGGTTTAGGTTTACTACCTCTCATTTTTCACTCCAAACACAAAAGCAAAAAAGGCCGAAATTTACCAATTCTGCATGCACAAAAATTTGACTGGGGGCGCGGTCTCGAAGGCCCTCAGTCTGATTTTTTAACTCCCCCTAGGGGTTGAGCTACTTCAAGAAAATGCACCGTCAAAGAATCAAGAAGCTTTCTCAGCTTCTGAACCTTTTCAACCTCGCGCAACACATCGTAATGTCCCGAGGTGACAGAAGATGCGATAAAGTCATTTAAATCCCCCACTGATTCTTTAACTTCTTTTGCTGTCTCCAAGAGAGCTGTTGCTCTTAAAATATTTTCAATATTATTCATTGAATTATTTCCATGCAAAATAAACTTGACTTATCAAAACCTATGGTGTGCCCGCATTGCTCGGCTCTTTCTTTGATGCTCGGTTGTCCCGGTGCAGACCAACCAATCATCAATACCTTCGGATACCAACCTCCAGTAGTCGTTACTTACTGTCTTGCTTGCCGCAAACCTTCTCTTTGGGTAAGCGGAGAATTAAAGTGGCCAACTAAACAAGGTATTCAACCGCACGAGCATTTGCCAGAACGCTGCCGACAAACATTCATGGAGGCTCAGAAGATTTCTTCAATTTCTCCAAGGGCAGCTTGTGCATTGCTGAGAGTCACTCTGGAGCAATTGGTCGATGAGCTTTTAGGAGCCCAGGAAGACCCTGCACCCAGAAAGAATTTAAATGAAAGGATTAAATCACTCCCTTGTTACCATGCTTACCAAGATTTATTCGATGCTTGCCGGATAGTCGGTAATAAGGCAGCTCATCCGGCAGAGATAAGTTTTGAGGAAGGAGAAAACGAAGATCTTCCCTTACTTATTTCAGAGTTAATCAACGCTATAGTTGCTTCCCAAATCTCTCCAGCCATCATTGCAAAAGAGGCCCTTAGTCGTGTGAGAAAGTAGAGTTTCCAAAACCGCCATTTTCTTTTGCGGTCTTACGGCTGTGACACTCATGGCACAAAGGCTGCAAGTTATCCAAGTCAAAGATTCGTGACTTGTCTCCTTTGAACGGAATGATGTGATCGACTTCAGTCGCCAGTCGACCGCACATCACGCAGACTGGATGCTCACGCAAATAACGCCGACGGAATTGCGACCATCGATAGTCATAGCCGCGAGAAGCTGCAGATCCTCGGAAGCGATCACGGGAGGCGCGGGCTTCCTCTTTCTGTTTTTCTCTCATGGCTTGATGCTTATCACAGTATCTGTCCGGGAGAAAAACAGCTTGGCCACATCCCGGCCAAGAACAAATTGTTCGTGCTTTCATAGCTAAAAAATTTCCGGAGCACTCCACCCGAGCGCTCCGGACAAGTAAGTTCCCTCAACAAACATACTGGCTCGCTTGATAACGCTCAAACGAGAAAGCGATCCCTTATGCTTAAGTTTCCACACATAAGACAAGGAGAATTCTGTGTCCAATCAAATTAAGACGCCTGAAATTCCTCAGGCCATCAATCAATGCATCAAGCAAATGGAACCTTTTCTTAACTCCATCGAGCCGGCGATGATTCGCCTGGCTAAACAAATGGAGCCAATGACCGAAGGCTTGAAGCATCTCAACAATGTTTTTGAGAAGATCGACGCTGAAAAACTTAATTCCAAACTGGAGACTCTTTTCAAGCGGACTGAGCCATTCCTTGAAGGACTAAAACAAGTCTCTGCGTTTCTTGAAAGAGTCGACTTTGAGGAACTTCAATTCAACATGGACCGACTACAAAAATGTTCTCCGTACTTGAATGACTTAAGAGCGGACATAACTCTCAAAGACATTCTCATTGCCATTGAAGGAGTTCCGGAATCAGAGTATGAAAAAGTCCTAATTCGGAAACTCGGTAAAAGTTCTGCAAGGAGGAGACTCAGTAAACGGGCCGCGAAAAAAGCTAGACAGGATTTCTATCGTGCTTGGCACATCCTAACCACGGTTTATACGATTATCTCCGTCTTGAGCCTTCCGCTGCCGAAAAGCATTCCTGAAACACTTCAAGTACTGTTTCAGTATCCAGAGCAGACTGTACAGTATGCTCACGAGAACACACCCGTACCCCAAAGCATCTATGAAAATGTCGCGATAGTACGTACCAGGAAACGTAAACACCGCAGCCATAAACGTCGTTGAAATCATCAAGGCCGTGAAAACACTCATTCCCATTCTGGCAACCTCTAAAGAAAACTTAAATAAGTGGCAGGAAATCAACCACGATTTTTCTTAGTTAGCTCATGTATGAGCGAAATCAAAACCAAAGCCGGTAGGGCAAGCCAATAAAAAGCTTGCCCGGAGGAAATGTCCGGAAGAAACATCTCTTTCCAGAAGTAAGTCAGGCCAGCTACCGCAATACAAATCTCAGCTGTCTTAGTGATCGTAAGAACGAGTAAACCACCCACAACTAAGACAGCATCCTTTATCTTTTCCTTTGACGAGGAAGAGAATACTTTCCACATTTATTGTCTCCAAAGGTGTTTTTAAGGAGAGACAACAGGAATTAAAAATCCCAACGGAAAAGCATTAAAAACCGCTCGTATTGAACGATCTAAAGAAGAGATTAGGGAGGATATGTAAGAAGTTCGGCTTTCGTTGCCGTGGCGTTTTAGCCACTTTCTGCCAGATTTTATGAAAATATAGCCTTTTTTTGAGGAAAAGAGGAATCTAGTATTTTCCCTAATCATTTTGTTTCCTTATTTGCCAATTCATCGAGCTTTTCTGCAATAGCCCGATCCAGCTTACAAAGTCGATTAAACATTGCGCGTTTTGAAATACCTAATTCGTCCGCAGCATGGACCATACCTCGCATGGATTTGTGGCCATAAAACGCGTAAGCAGCATCTTTGAGGCTCGGCCTCAAAGCGTTAATGATTCGATCCAGACGGAACATCTCAAAGTCGCAGGCCCCTGCATTGATCAGATCATTACGGGATCTGGAAGCATCCACGTGATCGTTTTTGAGATCGAGCTGAGGCGGCAAAGTGTTCCGGGAGAGATTCCGCCACTTCCACCAGCAAAAAAGCAGCCGTTTTACGTAAGGGATTCGAGTCATGGGAGCTGTACCAATATCGTCAAAGAAGTTGTTCAATGACTGTTCATTAGTTGTTCAATGGTTTTATTCATAATTGTTTGTTTTTAAAGTGTTTGTTCACTTGTTCATACTGTTCATAGCTCCATACCCCATAAATTTCCTTTTTCCGTTTTTATATTTCCATCCACGCGCGCACATGTAGGTATGTGTGTATTAGGTGAACAATATGAACAGACTTCTCCCATCTTTTTGAATCCAAATAAAAAATTAGTATTCATACCACCCATTTTTTGCCTCTGAACAGGGTGAACAGTATGAACAACAGGGAAAACAAAAGGCCCTGCGGCCTAAAACAGCTGCAGGACCTCGCAAAAAGGTACGAAAAAGGTTTACTGGAGAGACTTGAAGTCACGATAGAACCTTTCTTTGGCGGTTTCCACGTCAATCTGGAACGCCCGGGCGCGCTGAGAGAACTCGGCATTAACTTCCGGATCTTCCGTCGATTTTGGCCAATAAACCTGCCTTTGATACATCTTCAGCGGTCGGAGCGTCTCAGTCGAAGACGAATCTTCGCTGTAGAGCTGCACCCTCAGTCGTCCGCCGTTTAGCCGGCTCTTACACCTGCCGCCAAAAACCTCTTTGCTGCAGGGTCTTTCTCCGGATGACTTGCACCAAATGGTGTAGGCATCATAGAGATGGCCGAGCACGGCCGGCCCCACCGGCAAATTGATATTTCCGGACGTCCAATCCTCAATGAAGCGGATGGCAGAGTCGCTCCCCAGACGCTTCAAATCGACTCTCGCCTGAGTCTCCAAAGGCCTTTTGCTCTCATTGAACCAACTCGTATCAAAGTTGAGCAGATAGGCGTAGAAGGACTCAATTCCGCCGTTGTCGATTTCGTCGGCGAGCGCCTCGAAGTATTCCGGAGGCGAGGCCGTCTCAAACTTAATCGCCTGATAACGGCGGTCGGCACTGTCAAACATCAGCGGCTGCAGTTCGTTAGAGAGGAACACAAAATTCGTTTTGTTTGCTTCAAATCGCGCAGGAAGCCCTTTTTCGTTTATCGTATGCGTGGGGTTGGTGACGAGATTCTTAAGCGCACCTTTCAAATTTCGCTTTTCCTGATTCGTTACCACCTCCTCACAGACTACAAACAGCTTCTTAGATACCCATCCGTTGAAATCGCTCTGCACCATGTTCTGGTTAACCGAACAGGCGTACTGACCGTAAATCTTGGAAATCGCATTAAAGAACATACTTTTTCCGGTGCCTTCTCTTTCTCCGTAGACGACTAAGGCCGTCTGCATTTTGGCGCCCGGGTGCTGAAGAGGGTAAGCCAGCCATGCGGCCACCCACTGGAAGAGATCATCGTTTTCGCCGCAGATCTTGAAAAGATGATCAATCAGCCTTTGGCACTTATGGGTGTAATTAGGCTTCATCGGCCATCCGGCAAACATCGTGATGCTGCCGAGCGGGATCTTTTTCGGATCCGGCTCAAAAATCAGCTGCTCGGGCTGGATGATTCTGCGGTTGTCGAACTCATTCTGCAGCCAGAGGTTCACGGTCTTGGCTCCGAACCACTGTCGGATGGTTGAGATCTTTGTCACTCTCAAATATTCGGTATCCCAGCACGTGTCCGTGCTGTCAATGGCAATGTAGCGTTTACCGAGGGAGCTGATAACTCCTAAATTCTTCTCATTCACTTTTTTGTCTCCGGACCCCTTACTTAAGGGCTCCGCCTGCCTCCAGGCTAACTGCTGAGAGACTGCGTCGCGTCCTTCCTGGACGGCCAAGTCGTTAAAGTCAGTGCCTCCTAAGGAAACATCGGCAAAGCGGGGAATGACCACGGCGGCACCAACTTTAGAAGCAGCGATCTTGGCCTTAACCACGCCGGTATTGCAAAGCGAGCGATGCATGGGGCGAGATCTTCCGTCCGACCATTCTTCATACTCCAGATAAGTCTCCTTATCCTTCGTTGTCCACCAGGCCATGACCTTTCCTCCGGGAACAATCTGCTCCCGAGCAGAAGCTTTAGATGCCGCGATATTGAGTTCAATGCCGAAGCGGTCGTTGATTTCACGCTTCAGGGCTGTGTGATAGTGGCAGTCATTATCTGCAGCAATGACGATCTTGGTGTTCGGGTATTCGGCCCTGAGGCTTTCGGCCACCGGGAGAAGATTCCCGGCTGAGAAGGCCACAACGACCATCGGCGCGCCGGATGCCTGCATGATGCTGCAAGCCGTGGCCCATCCTTCCGTCAAAATAATCGCCTCCGGCGGCTGGGCGGGTTCCCCGAGTTTTAGGCAGGAGCCTTTTAAGTCGCTTCCGGACAAAAATCGCTTCTGGATCTCGGTGCTGCCGTCCTGAGTTTCTGCAGGAAAAATCGTCTGCAGGCCGACCACACGGCCGTCCTTCCACATCGGGAGCAAGATCTGATTGCGCAGCTGATAGGCACCGTAGGGCAGAATCTGTTTTTTGACCACATACGGATGGCTCATGGAAACGGAAGAGCTTGCCGCCTGCAGCATTTTGACGGCCTTCTGACCTGCCGACCGACGGCGCTCCTGGAGCGCTTCATCGACAATCTTTTGGTCGGTTTCCGTGCGTGACTTAATTTCGCGCCATTCTTCCTGCGTCCAGCCGCTTCGGGTGTGCGTGATCTTGTAGGATTGGCTCCCGATCCCGAAGACGCCGAAGTAGTAGTTACGGCCCGAGCCGAGGGATTTTTCCCAAATCCCGTAATAGGCTTCTTTGCCGCGCTTGAAGTGAGAATTTGCGGGCTTAAACCGTTTCCAGTTTGAGCCGTTGACTACCAAATCGACACCCGGCGGAACATCGATTCCGACAGAGCTCATTTGCTCTTCAACTTCTCTTAGTGATTTCGCCATGATGGTTCCTCATTCCTCCGAAGGTAGGGAGCAGTCTCGAGTGCGAGGGAGGAAGGCTCTACAGTTGCAACTGTTCCGAGACTGCAAAATCGTTTATTTCGTTAAAGCTGCTTTGTTGACATCCAGTAAAGGCAGCGGAAGGGAATCGCCGCCCAAAAATGTCGGAAGTTTGCCGTCCCATCGGCTAATCGCTTCCAGCGTTAAAACCTGCGGGTTATCGCGCAGTGCTTTTGCCCTGATCGCAATGGATTCGGCTTCAGCTTTCGCTTTGGTCAGCTGCGCATCGGCTTCACCTTGAGCTGCCACGCGGGCTTTTTCGGCTTCGGCCTTGGATTGAGCAACTTCATTTTCCCGAAGCATGGCTCTTTGAGTTGCTTCGATCTTTGCGTTAATGGATTCTCTGACCTGAGGCGGATACTCGATGTCGGACGCCCAGGAGACTCGGATAATGTGAATGCCGACGTCTTCCAGCTGATGTCTGAGTTCTTCGGTCACGTGCTCTAAAAGTTTGGTTTTACCGTTTGCGGTCAGCTCATTTACATCCATTAGGGACGCATATTTGATCAGTGCATCGGACACGTTTTGTCTGAGGTTTACTTCTGTAATCTCTTCGACACCTTTTCGGTATGTCTGGAAGACTTTGGTGGCCATGGACGGTCTTACCTGATACTCAACGCCGATCTTTGCATTGACGGCCATAGCATCGGAGGTTTGAAACGTAAACGGAACGGAATAGGTGTGGAGCTGGTTAAAGGTCGGGAACAAGTAGCACTGCTCATTCCATGTCAGAAGGTAGCGTCCGACGCCAAGCTCTTCGTTTTGGACACCTTTTTCTGACCCGTAGAGATTCACTTTGACGCCGACATAACCGGCAGGAACGGTCTCAAGATTTGCAACGGCATAGACTCCGCCCACAATTAGGACAGCGGCTACTGCACCAGCGGCAAAAATAGATTTCTTTAACATTTATTCTCCTTAGTGAAGATTTGTTGCGATCAGATAAACGGCTGCGGCGACTGCGGTCGTGATAACCAGGCCAATGAGCCAAGCCGGCAGAGCCGAAGAAACAGCCAGAGGGATAATCGTTGTGAATAAGAAAGCGCCCAGGACTGCGAACATGAGCCAGCGGAGGATTTTTTTATTTTTTCTCATTTTGATTCCTATTTAAGCGAGTCGTATCGAGGCGAAGTGAAGAACCGGAAAAGCCTTCCCCAGAGCGTGAGAAAATAGAGCTGGCAAACAAAAATTACTCACACTAAGGAGAAGGCCATGGAAACCTTTGTTGTTTGGCTTTTGGACAAAGCAATGCTCGTTATCCCGGAGAAAAAACGAATGGCCGCATTCAATTACTTGAAAAAAATACTTCGACAAGTTCTGAACTTCTTTCGCAAGGCAATCAAAACCGCCGAGCTTGAAACCATCCAGGAAACCGCCCCTGAAGGCGCAAAGGCAGCAGGAACCTTCAGGATTCAACAGCTCAAACCTGTTTGCTCCATCACAATGACCAGAGACTTTCCGAACGAGTACAAGATTCTCGAGGTCACTTACGAACCGGAAAAAGAAGTCTTTCCGTTTGAGAAGGTACGCAGCAGCATCCCGCTTTACGAGGCCTTTTTCGGGGACTACTGGAGAGTCGGACGTCCGCACGTTCTTCGAGGCGCCTTTGAAGAAGACTTGGCAATCAACGATGAGCCCAAAACCGAGTTCACGCACGACTTCGGAAGTGACAGAAGCCTTCTGTTGGTTGCTCCTGCTGCAGATGTCTCCGGATTGACCTTTACGATCTCCGGCCCGAAGTGGCTGAAATCCCAAACCCTGAGCGTTTAGCTGATTCGTCATAGCAGCTCCCAGCGAAGAAAATAAAACGCGCAAAAAGCCGCCATTGCGATGAGGATGACGGCTACCCAGTCAATCTTCATCAGGTCGAACTTTCCGAGCCGATCGGCATCCATCTTCTGCAGATGACGCTCAAATCGATGAGCGGCTCTCAATCTTTCTTCTTCTGTCATTTTTCCAGCCCTTTTTGCGGCTCTTATCTGGCGACCGTAGCGGTCCCGTTTCATTTTCTATTCCCCTGGGTGCCGTAGTCCACGGCATCGATACGGCATATTTCGGAACTTTCCGGCAGACTTCGACTACTTTGCCGTCTCCTGCCGTAACGACGCCGTATCAACGCCGTAGCTTTCGTAATCCCGAATCCTTAAATTGAGGGCATCCCTTTTTCGGAGGTCCCTCATGACTTTCTTCTTAGCCCACGCGTCCATAACGTCCCTAATGATCGAGTTTTGGGACCGATCCGGATCATCAGCCACGACTTGGCGGATTACCGAAATCGCCAAATCAGTTAGCAGAGCCCTGACTTCGTTCGTGCCTTTGTCTCTCATTCGTAATCAACTCCTTGGCTTGTTCCGGCGTTATTTTTTCGAGGCGGATGGCTGCACCAATGACTTCGTCTTGTTGACGAATGGTCAAAGTTTCAGGCCAGAATCCCACAGCCGTTCTTGAGATTCCCAGGGCCCTTCCTAGAGCCGCTCCCGAACCAAATAAAGAGATAGCTATTTTCTTGTTCATGTCGATATGTTAAGCATTCTTCACCTTTTACGCAAGGAGAAGGTAAACCATGCTTTTCAAGCACCTTTGTAAACTTTTCTTATGAGTTCGTTGTCTGAAAGAATCCAGTACGCATTAGATTTGCGCGGCATGAAGCAGATCGATTTGGCTAATAAGTTAAAACTTTCTCGATCTGCAATTTCTCAAATCATGCTCGGCAAAACTAAAAGCTTTAGTGCTGAAAATGCCCTAAGGATGGCTAAATGTTTGGATATAAATCCGTATTGGTTAGTCCTTGGAGAAGGGAAACCAGAAATCACATCTTCTGGAACTCCAACTCCGGAAGCAACTGAAGCTGCTTCACTAATAGATCAAATGCCCAATCAGCAACGAAAAATGACTTTAAATATCATCACACAAATCATGAAACCAATGGATGATATGTGAAGAAAACTTTACAAACATAAAAACGTGAAGTATTCTTAACGCATCTCAATGAGGTGCGTTATGTTAAACACTGAAAATTCTCTTCCCGTTTGGATCTTCTTTTCAAACGTCGACGCCATCACCGTCAACAACAGCGCAAGCCAATTGCTAGCCTGGAGCGGTGAATCCTTCGGCCGTCTTTTCGGCTCTACCCAAAATCTTCTGAATGTCCTTCTGGACAGCAATCACAAAATGGCCAAAGAGCACGTGATCGAATTGATCGGACTGCTCGGTGCCTGTGTTGCTTCCAATCCGTACCCGCATCCTGCAGCCAGAGAGCTGTTTACCGACTGCATCATGATCCTGTCCCGCAATCTTGCAGGTCTGCCGGAGGAATAGGCATGAAGCGGAAAAAGAAAGAAATGATCCTCCAGGCTTGGGAAAGCCTTGAGATCAAAGAGGAAGCAGAAAAAGTTTATGGCAGGCCCGTTCCCCTGAACAAACAGGCCGCCGTTAGCATATGGGAAGTTATTCGTAAAAACTCAAAAGTTGCCTATACCAGAAAAATTAGCAACTATGGATATGAACTGCTTTCGCTTTTCGGTCGCCAACTTATTTATCTAATCAGAGTGGATTCACTCTGTGGCGGCGGTCAATCTGAGATCGGCGAGAGTATCTTTGGAAACTCCTTCAGTAAGAACGGCAAAAAGAGAAAGAAGGTAAAGGCCGTCCGCGCGAGCCGGAAGAACAAATTGGCTCATAAGCCTTCCGTCCAAAATTTCCTGAACGGGAACTTTGTCGTGCCGGACAATGGTTTCATAACTTCCGGACACAAGAGCTTTAGAAAGCTCTTGAGAAAAAGCGGTCGCATACGGAAGTTTTAATGTTCCGCTCCGAAGTGCTGCGGCGATAACCGTAGCCGCATCGGTTTCAGTCATCTTTACTACATTTTCGTTTGTTTTACTTTCAGCCATTTTCTCCTCCATCGGATGGTTAGTGATTGGAACTCTTTAATTATCCAACGGAGGATGGCAGCCGGGAAAGACCGGCACCCACACAAGTTTTTGGAATCACTATGAAAACGCTCAAACCTGAATTCGTCAATGCACTGGGAAACTTCATAGCCTCCCGCTCGAGCGAAGATCCGCTGGAAAACTGGTTCACCAGACGGCGAATCGTTATCGAGCTCAAATGGCTGGCCAACACGAAAACCGCTACGGACTGCTTTGTTCTCTATCCGGACCCTGCAGATCCGAAAGTCTTTACCGCAGGCTACATGCATGAAGCAGTCATCGGAGGCGAGACCTACAGAATCGTGGCTTCAGTAAACGACTACACGGGCACCAAGGGCACACCTGCAGACGGAGTGGACACAGAATGCTGAAGCTTAAAAAATCCACCGTTTTCGCCCTGAAGGAGTTCATCCAGCTTTTCTCTGGGAATGCAACGGCCTCCCGGAAGCAGGCAATGCTCGAAGAGGCTGTCAAAAACTTCGAGCTGATTGCCAACGGCAAAGCCGGACATTCCTGCTACGTAACGGTCGGATTAAAGCCGGATCGATCCGACTTTGAATTCTTTTACACATATCAGTTCCCGATTAACGGTCCGCACGGAAGGCTTGTGATTTCCCCGGACAGCGATCTGGAGGAAATCGATGCCTAAATCCAAAAAGACCCGGGCAAAGAAATATCACCCGAAAACCGTGAAAGTCGGTCCTTATTGGCCCGCGGAAGCTCAGGCCGACGTCGAAGCCAAACTGACTCAAGTTGCCTTGTATGTTGAATCGAGCCTTCCGGCCGGAACCTTGACGGATCAGCAGATGGACTGGATCGAAGACACACTCAATTGGTTTTTAGGTCTGCTCTACAAGCGTTATGAGCACCTGAACCAGCAGGAGATCAACGAAGTCGGCCCGATCGCAATGGCAGCACGAAAAGCCATCAACGACATCAGCGACCGACAGCTCAAAGGACAAACCAAAGGTTTCGTGGCCACAGGCGACGAAATCAAGATCATCAGCCAGGCCTTTGCCATCATCATCCCGACACTAAAAGAGGCTGTGGCACTGGCGCCTCACAAAACACTGAATGAATTTACTTGGGCTTATGAACGAGCCAAAGAAAAACTTAAAAGGAGCAGCAATGCAAAAAGAAAATCTGATTAAAAAACTCGTAGAAGAAAGAACACGTCAGGCTTTCAGCGAGAAAGGATTTCAACCCTTGGATCTTACGAACGTAACTGTGAGCAAACTCGATATCCATGTTAAGGACTCTTGCGCACACGTTACCTTCCCGGCGTTGATCTGTGAATCTCCGGACAACCCCGAGCAGAAATTCATGATTCCTCTTTCTCCGGAAAAAGCCCACGCTGTAGCTACAGCCTTAATCGCCAGCGCGGAACAAGTCAAAAAGGAGATTGAATAATGGCCTCCGTTAATAAAGTTATTTTGATCGGCAACCTCGGACAAGCTCCGGACGTCCGAATGACTCACTCGAACATGAAAGTTGCGGAAATCTCAATCGCGACAACGAGACGATTCAACAGGAACGATGAGCGGGTAGAGCAGACTCAATGGCACACCGTAACACTCTGGGGACGGCTGGCCGAGATTGTTGAGAAGTACACGGCAAAGGGCAGTTCGATTTACATCGAGGGTCGTCTTGAAACAGAAAAGTGGCAGGATCAGAACGGCCAAACCCGATACACAACAAAAGTCATTGCTGAATCGATCCAGCTGCTGGACAGAATGCAGCGATAGGAGAAAAACAATGGAATACGAAAAACTGACAAACCCTGAACACTACAAAAGCCACGCTGTAACCGTCGAGCCCATTTTCTGGTGCGAATCGCTCGGGTTCTATGGCGGCAACGCCATGAAGTACATCTTCCGAGCCGGCACAAAACCTAAGCAGCCGGAGCAGGTCGATCTGCTCAAAGCAGCTTGGTATCTGAATGCCTTGTTTACCGTTTACCCGGCACTGAAGGATCTCGAATCAGGCTACATGCAGCTGATTGAAATCAAGATGTCAGCCCTGAAACGGTGCGAAACTCCGATGCTGCAGAAAGCAGCAAAGGAGCCCTCAGCCCTGCAGTTCTTCAAAAGACTTTTCAACAGCTGTGTTGACAGACTCTGCTCCCTTGGGCTCTCCCAAGACGAAATCTGGGAAAACATCAAATACAACGAGGATGCTTACCGACGGCTTTTCGGAGGCAGCAGATGGCCCGGCTTTGATTCCGGACTGGCGTGATTAAAACCGAGTTTCTCCGGACAAAAGTGAATGAATTAAAAATGTGACAATGACAACAAAGGGATCAAAAATGAACGAAAGTGAACTGGACGCCCTGGCCGACAAAATAGCAGAACGATTGCTGCAGCGGCCAAATATCCCGCCGGTTTTGGTTCGCAAACGGGATATTTCCTACATGTTAGGCAACTCAGGTCGATCCACCTCCACGGATCAGGTGATTAATGATCCAACCTTTCCGCCGCCGGTCTGCGTTACTGAAAAAGGGTACAAAAGGTGGCGCTTTGAGGATGTTAAACGATGGATCGACAAACACTATGAAAAGCAGGCAAAAGTTACTTTTCTTGCTCTTCGAGAACGGCAGCGTCTAATCTCATAGCGATTTCTTCTGCCGTTGCTCGATAGTATTTCTGCAGCATTTTCAAATCACGATGCCCCGTTTGTCTGGCCAATGCCAGAACGTCCAAACGGGGCGCTCCTGTTCGTGGATCAGGGGAGGCCGCCCAAGTAGCGAATGTGGCCCGGCCATCGTGGAAATTGAGGCCTTCGCGAATCTCACGGCCTTGAGAATCTCTCAACGGTCCTAATCCTGCTCTATCTCGCGCCTTTCGCCAGAGCGCGTCACGGTTTTTATCTGTTAATCCTTCAAAAATTTTTGGTGATGTGGTCTTTTTTGCTTTGATTGCTAGGTCTATCAACCGAGCTGCATCCAGACTTAAAGCGACATCACGACGGGTAGAAGTTTTGGTCGCGTCCGCCGGCAAATGAATAACACGGCCATCAATCCAGGAGTGCTCAAGTTTAAGAATTTCCCCGGCACGCATCCCGGTCTTACATGAAAGTACAAAAGCCAAAATGACTGACTGGAGAAGGTTGTCCGGAACAGAAACGCCGTCCCACCCAGTTGCGGCTTTTAAGCGTTCAATCTCTTCTTCTGTTGCCACTCGTTCTCTGTGATCGGGTTTTGCAGGCAGCCTAATTCCGACAGCAGGAGACTTCGGAATAAATCCTTTCCGGACAGCGTAATTTAAAACGCCTATTACATGACAATATTCTCGACGAACGGTCGCCGGGGAAACCGTCCCGCCATTTTTTGAGGGTTCAGATCCTCGCTGATCTACCCAGGATTGAATGTCTACAGCCGTCAGCTCAGAGAGAAGAACGGAAGCAAACGGATACTTCAGAAGTCTGTTTATCCGGATAGATTCTTCCCGAGCACCTTTCTTTTTAATTGTCACAGTGTCTCGATACTCTTTTAGACAATCGGCAAACGTCAACCGACTGGCGAACTTTTCCGGGGAGAGTTCAATGCGTGCAGCAAAGGTCTTAGCTTCGGAGCGAGTTTTAAAGGTTTTAGAGCATTTTTTCCCGTCAACGTAGTACTGGACACGATAGCTCCCCGTCGGCAACTTACCAATGCTGGCCATAAGTTTTCCCCATTAAATAATGTATATATCCGCGCATCTAGGTAGACGCATACGGACGCATACGGACGTATACGGACACAAACATTTGATATTTACTTATCTTTTTGATAATATATTCACACCAAGGCCTTCCTCTAACCCGATCGACTCAGTTGATTGTGGTGTTCGAGGAAGGTTATTTTTTATGCATTCAATTTGCTCCTCCCAATCTTCTGGAAATCCCATGCACTCAAGCGTTACATCGAGTTCTGGCGCGGACGGAAACTTTTTCAGGGCTGATTTGAATCTCTCTTCCCAAGTTGATTCAGATTCAATAAATTTTAAGAAATGAATGATTCCACAAACTCGGAAGAATAGGGTCTGTTTTTCATTTTCATCGAAAGCTGCGCTCCAACTTATGGGAGCGGAGGCATCTTTTTTAACTGGTTTGTTTGGGTAGAAAGAAAATACTCTGTTCCAAAGCCGGGAATGATGCGCACAAATATTTCTCAGTTCCTTTAAGCACTTTAACCAAGTTAAAAAGGATTTGGAACCAAAAAAGCCATAGTTCTGACTGATAGATTCGACTTCTTTGTAATTCAACATACCTAAAAGCCAAGTCAACTGACCAAATTCCCATGTTTGACAGACGACCCATACAGGAATGTTGTCCCCGTATTTTTTAGTATTGTGCCTAATACAATCCTCTTTCGATTGCTCTATTTTTTCTTGCTGCTTTTTTAACCAGATAGGGTATTGAGTTGTCCTAAACTCTGTTTTGAAATTATCTGGATTCTTATAGAAGAGCGGATCTGTTTGGCCGAGATGATAGGAAATTGAAGTTCTGAACGAAATTTCAATTCTTTCCAACGCATCTAAGATCAAGAGCCGGAGCATCTTATCAAACTCATAGAGTTCGATAACATAATCAAAAGATGTGCCGGCTTTAAAAGAATTAAGTCTGACGCCTGTCTCTGGGTCTACCTCTCTTAAAACGTAGGAATAGCCGCTTAGTCGGTAATACCCAAACTCTTTAAGCATTGATGCAGCTCTCGCCGTACTGGTGATGTGCATTCCTCTGGAGCGCATTAACTCCAATTGCTGTTCGATGCTTAACCAAGGTTTGGGCGGACAGTTTTGTGTCATTTTTGAAAGCGAAAAATAGTAGGTTTCTAGGCCTTTATTTTATCCTTTCCATGCTCTACGTCATGCTCTATTTATGCTCTATTCATGTGTAAATATGTGCAGATATGTGCAGTTGGAAAAACAAAAAAGCCCGCATGTGCGGGCTTGTGTAGATATGTGCATGTGTCTTGGTGCGAGTGGACGGACTCGAACCGTCACGTCAAAGACACTAGAACCTAAATCTAGCGCGTCTACCAATTTCGCCACACTCGCAGGAAGACGAATTGTACCTGAGTTCTCAAAGTAGCGAAAGCAAAGAACTAGGAAGCAACTTATCTTGAATTTTCAACCTCCCTAAAAGTGAGGTTCTTCACTAGGAATTTTTAAAGGCTGGGAGGGAAGTACACAAAAATGACCTCCCTCGGACATCGCAAACGATTGAATCGTTCGGATTAGAGGAAGGGCGAATTGAGATCATCGTACCAAACTCGTAGGACCTCATCAAGACCAATTTTTAGCAGTAGAGATTGAGCGAGGGAGAAAAGGTCGATTTGGATGCAAAAATCCTACCGATATTTTTAGATTTCTCAAGGTTTCTACTTAGAATCGATTGCATCTTAGGTATCAACATAGAGAGGAAAAATGAGAAAAGTTGGTGTTATCGGTTTGGGCCACGTCGGCTCCACCGTTGCCTATACCCTTGTGACAAAAGGAATCGCTGACGAATTGGTGCTAATTGATACAAATGAAGCAAAATGTACTGCCGAGTTTTACGATCTTCTGGATTCTTTAGGCCGCTTGGATACCTACACAAAGCTTTCAATGAATGACTACAAGGCTCTGCAAGATGCCGATGTCGTCATTACTGCTTTCGGAGATATCAAAGCGCTGGCTGACGGCGGAAATCGTTTTCTGGAATACTCTTTTAACTGCCAGCAGGCTAAGCAAGTCGGAACTGCTTTGAAAGAAGCCGGTTTCCACGGCGTGCTGATCAATATTTCGAATCCTTGCGACGTTATTACAGGTTTGCTTCAGCACTACACAGGTTTGAGCCGCCAGCAGGTTTTCGGAACCGGAACCTTCTTGGATACCGCTCGTATGCAGCGAGCTGTCAGCATGTCTTTAGACCAAAACCCGCACAACATTGCCGGTTATGTTTTGGGTGAACACGGAGAATCTCAGTTTGCCGCTTGGTCGACAATTACCGTTCAGGATGAGCCGATCACTGAAATCGCCAAAGACCAGCATCTTGAATTGTCCGAATTAGATAAGGCAGCAAGAGGAGGCGGCTGGCTTGTCTTTAACGGTAAGAAATACACTTGCTACGCGATTGCCACCTGCGCAGCCAAACTTTTGCAAGCAGTTTTCTCAGATGCCAAGCTTGCCTGTCCTGCCTCGGTTTATTTGGAAGACTACGGCTGTTATGTCGGATATCCGGCAGTCATCGGTAAGAATGGAGTGGAGTACGTCCATCGTCTGGAACTGACAGAGGAAGAAAAAAAACTTCTTGATAAATCTGCTCTAATGATCGCGCAGAAGACAAAAGAAGGTCTTCTCTAAAACATGGAAAGGGCCTCCGAACGGAGGCCCGAATTCTGCAATCTAGCCTAGTGCTTAGTACGTCATTTTCGCTTCAAGCTTGCCGGCTTCTTCAATCCATTTGGTGACTTCCTTCTCGGATGGATCACGCTGCGCAAGATTTTTTGCTTTGTTTATTTCGACCATTTTTGCAGT
>ERZ833822.1155-NODE-1155-length-24011-cov-4.489147_pt1 | contig 24011 bp, 19 predicted proteins | sample MGYA00519913_ERZ833822 | MGnify/ENA primary metagenome ERZ833822 (study PRJEB31850, sample SAMEA3708746) | human gut metagenome | biome: human gut; feature: human-associated habitat; material: faeces | place: China | collected 2014 ... | reverse complement strand
GTCAGAAGGATCCTAAATTGGTCTATGCCTTAGCGGCGGCAAAAGGCAAGTTCAAGAAGAATGTAGGTTACACAGATTTCCAAAGAGGTCTGTTGACAATGGAAGACGGCCGAGTAACGGTGACGCCTGCAGGTTCACAAAAAACGGGCGCCTTAAAGTCCATGATAAAAGCCAACTGTTTCATTTACTTGGCTGATAATCAGGCTGCACCCGCTGACGGAGAACTTATCCCTGTCGTTCCTTTTTGGGGAGCCTGTTAGACCATCCCTTTCTTGAAAACCGATTGAATCGATTGAGACGCCGGAACTTAGAAGCCGGCGTTCTTCTTAACTGAGTTTTCACCGGAGAAGGTACAGATCGGACTTTTGCTTCGAGCTCGCGCGGATCGACCTGTGCGGGAACGATAACGTTTCCTTCTAAATCAATGATTCCGCGAAGTCCGATTCCGCGTGCGCAGAGTCCGTTGCACGGGCAATAGCGCTTGCTTTCATGCTGGTGGGCGTGAAAGATAATTTTGCAACCCATTTTCACAGCAAGATCGTCCAAGGCTTTGAAGCCTTTCGGATGCATCGAGGGAGCTTCATGCGTAATCAGGATGTCAGCCTTGCATTCCTTGAGTTTTTCATAGACACTCTGGAAAATCGTCGAACGGTGTCTGCGGGGAAGACCGCCGCGCCACATTCCGCTCTTGCCGATCTTTCGGATGAAAAGGCTTGGAGAAGCATAAAGCGGCATTGCCGGAGGCATCCAAATTTGGCCGCGGAATACACCGCCTAAACCGGCCACTTTAACGCCGCAAACGTCCTGAACTCTGCCGTGGAGATTATGTTTAGCAAAAGAAGACCTCCAAAGACGGTCATAAATAAGGTCTGAGTCAGTGTCGTGATTGCCTGGAATCCAGTAAATCTTGGTTCCTTTAACACCTTTAAAAATCTCATCCAAGGAATGAGACGGCGTCAGGTCGCCGAGAATCAGAACCGCATCCGGGTGCCATTGGTCTATGGCGCTCAGGATGTGGTCAAACTCTCCGTGCGGATCGCCGCATAGAAAAACCTTACTCATTCATGCCTCCGTTGCTAACGAAGGCAGAGTTCACCCGACTTCTCGCCGGACGAAAAACTTCGTTCTTTGTGTCCATCAATACAAGCCGGCCTTCTTTTTACTTATAAGGGACTGGATTAGAAGACCTGGCTCCCCGTGTGTTCTGCTACTCGGAGAATAACACTATTTAGCGCCGTCTAAAAATTAAACCGACTCTCCCCACAAATTTGGGCATAAAAACTGACAAAAGAAACACAAATCGCACAATTTTTTCTAAAAAGAGAAGCACTGCGCGTTATCAGCCGCAGAGTACCTGGCTAAAAATTCAGATTCCTGCGCCAGGCCGGAACAAAGATTCTTCACTTGACTTCGATCACGTCCGCACCTTTAGGAGCCGTGAATTTAAAAGTCTCGGGGCTTAACTGAACATCAGTCTTAAGATCGGAAATCGTTAGATTTGTCTTCTCACCCATCGATCCGACAAAAATGAGTTTTTCAAGTTTTTCAGACTTAAATCCGAAAGAAACTGAGTTCACCGAAGCGTCCTTGGCTTTAGGCGTTAGCGTGATCCAGGTATATCCGTCTTCTTGCTTGGGTTGTGTCGCATTCCAATCTTTTTTGTAGGACTGAGTTCCGAATAGGATAGAGGCAGGACTCTTAGGAATAGCTCCTTTAGCCGACCGAACAGTCACTTGGTTTAAATCCTCATCCCAAATATAGATTCGGCTGCCGTCGCAAACCATCTTCTGAGGATACGGGCTGGTATAAGTCCAAACAAATTTTCCGGGCCGAGAAAACGAGAACGTTCCTTTCTGTAATTCTTCTGCAGGTTTTCCGTCTTTTTGAAAGGTTTGTTGCTCAAAAGCACCGGAAGCCTGTTTTGTCTCATTCAAAAAATTATTTAACAGATCCAACGGCTGGGAAAAAACAACGAACGGAAATAAACCGGTAATGGTCAAAAGTGCTGTTTTTTTCATGAAACGCTTCTTCCTCAATCTAACAAAAGTTAGCGATGAACTAATCATAAATGATGATTAGTAGTTTTACTAAGACTAGCGTTTTCTTGCAAACATTGTTTGCGATTTGTTTGTTCCCTCAGGCTTTTAATCAAAAAATCTCATCTTATTTTTGCTATGCTCCTAGCTCATGAAAACAGGAATAATCCAAATTCAAGAAGAAAAACTTCTGTCTTTGTGGAGGGCTTTGCGCAAGCCCAAGAATAACTGTTTTCTTCAACGGCCTTCCCAATTTCGGGAGGCCGTTTTTTTACAGGAATTGAAATGAACTTGGAAACTCCTCTTACTATTCGCTCGATGATTGAACCGGTCATCAAAAGGAACGGCGGATGGGTGAATACCCATGCTCACGCAGACCGTTCCTTTACGCTGAGTCCGGATGTACTGCATATGAGAAAGACTTGCACGCTACAGCAGAAATGGGATGCGCTGGATAAGCTGAAGTCAGAATCCACTGAAGAGGACTTCTACAGAAGGTTTTGTCAATTCTTCGAGCTCATGATTTCTCAAGGCGTCACTGCCGTCGGTACCTTCGTGGACATCGACCCGCAGAGCAGAGACCGCGCTATCAAAGCCGGCGTTCGAGCAAGAGAGCATTACGCAGACCAGCTGACTGTTAAATTCGCTAACCAGACGCTCAAGGGTGTTATCGATCCTGAGGCCAGACAATGGTTCGATATCGGCTCCGAAATGGTCGACATCATAGGTGCCCTTCCTAAACGCGATGAAAAGGACTACGGAAAAGGCTCCGAAGCTTTTGACATTATTTTGAGCACTGCAAAACGCCTCAATAAGATGGTTCACGTTCACGTCGATCAATTCAATGAATCGCTTGAATACGAAACCGAAGAGCTGTGCGCTAAAACCATTGAACACGGTATGCAGGGCAAAGTTGTGGCCATTCACGGTATTTCCATCGCAGCTCACTCCAGAATGTATCGCCGCCGCTTGTACGATCTGATGAAAAAAGCCGACGTCATGATGATCGCCTGCCCTACTGCTTGGATTGACACACCGCGTTCGGAAAGTATCGGCCCTGTCCATAACTCGATGACTCCTGTCGATGAGCTCGATCCTGCCGGCATCACGGTTGCCTTAGGTACGGATAACGTCTGCGACGCCATGGTGCCTTGGAATGGCGGCGATATGTGGCACGAACTGATGACGCTTGCGACCGGCTGCCGTTATGACGAAATGGAAGCCCTGGCAAAGATTGCAACGGTCAACGGACGCCGAGTCCTCGGTCTGCCGCCGCTGGAAAACACCGACTTCTCTATCCAAATCTAGGAGTGTCAGCAATGCCTACTTCTTTTATCGCTCAAGATATCATGGCTGAACACCTCCTCAGTCATAACGCCATCGTATTTCTCAAAGACAAGCCTATGCGTCTTCGTTCGGGTCTGGTCACTCCGATTTACGTTGATAACCGTATCCTTCCTTCTTATCCGGAAGCCTGGAGAGATATTGTTGAAACGATGGCATCCCGCATCGTTGAACTTAAGCTGGACTTTGACGTCATCGCCGGCGTTGAAGGCGCCGGAACTTCTCACGGCGCCGCCCTGGCTTACCGCCTCGGCGTTCCGTTCGTCACGGTTCGCCGCGCTACCAAGAGTTACGGCAACCTCAGTCGAATCGACGGTATCGACGTCAAAGGCAAAAAAGTTCTCATCATTGAGGACCATCTTTCTACCGGTCTTTCTTTATTGGATGCAGCCAAAGTACTTCGTGAAGCCGGCGCCATCGTAGAAGCCTGCTTTGCAATCACTAACTTTGATATGCCGGAGACGATGAGAAACTTTGAAAAGCATCACATCACCGCTTATCAGCTTCTTCCTTTTGCGTTCATTGTTGAAAAAGCCGAAAAATTAGGCCTTATCGACGCAAACGAGAAAGAACAAATCGATGCTTGGCTGGATACGCCCTGGACATGGGCAGCTGAGCGCGGTCTGTTTGCTCAAGCTTCTGAAAACTAATCAGAACCCATTAAGAGAAAACGGAAGGCCTCGAAACCTTCCGTTTTTTTTCTTTGTAAAACGCTTCGCTTAATCCATTGAAGGGCCCGAACCAACAAGAACACGGCGTTTGCCCATAGTGTTTTGTTTAGAAACGATACCTTCCTCTTCCATTCTTTCGATGAGGTTGGCGGCACGGTTATAACCAATGCCAAGGCGCCGCTGCAGGTAGGAAATAGAGGGACGGTTTTCCGTCGTGACGAGCTGAACTGCCCTGTCATAAAGTTCGTTACCTTCATTACGGGCAGATGAAGTTTCTTCAATCTCTTCCTCTTCTTCCTCAGGCGCATCGGTCACGCCGTCGACATATTCCGGCTTGCCTTGTTCCTTGAGGAACTCGGTCACACGGTAAATTTCTTCGTCCGGAACAAATGCACCGTGAATGCGCTGCAGCTGAGCACTGGGCTTCATATAGAACATGTCGCCGCGACCAAGCAGTTCTTCAGCGCCCGGAGTATTCAGAATCGTCGTCGAGTCATAGCGGTTGGAGACCTGGAAGCTGATACGCGACGGGCAGTTAGCTTTAATCACCGGCGTGACAATATCAGCACTCGGACGCTGTGTGGCGATAATCATGTGCATGCCGGCCGCTCGGGCTTTTTGGGTCAGGCGCATGATCTGAGTCTCTACTTCCTTGCCGTAAACCATCAGCAAGTCAGCCAACTCGTCGATGATGATAATGATGTACGGGATCTCTTCCAAAGGAATCGGCGGCTGGGCATGCGGATTCATAATCGGAGTACCGGCTTCCTTCGCTTCGCGAATTCGCTGGTTGTAACCGTCAAAGTTTTTCTGTCCGGCCATCTTCAGCAGTTTGTAGCGTCGATCCATTTCGCGGACGGCCCAGGCCAGACAATGAGCCGCCTTGGCCATATCCGTAATCACCGGGGTCAAAAGATGGGGAATATCTTCGTAGGGACTGAATTCCACTTCCTTCGGATCAACCAGAATCAGCTTGAGCTTATCAGGCGGATTCTTATACAGCATCGACAAAATCATGGCGTTGATACCGACGGACTTACCGGAACCCGTAGTACCGGCGACCAATAGATGAGGAGCTTTAGCCAAGTCAATAACGACGGGGTCGCCCGCAACGCCTTTACCAAGTGCCAAGGTCAGCGGAGAAGTACTCGACTGGAAGGGGTGACTGTTGATAATTTCTTTCAGATAAATCGTCTGTACAGACTGAGAAGAATTCGGCACTTCAAGACCAATACAGTCAGCTTCCTGCATATTCTCTACAATACGAACATTGGGCTGTCCTAAGCCGCGAGCCAAGTCTTTTGCCACTTCCACGAACTTACGAGAGCGGACGCCCGGAGCCGGCTGCAGTTTGAACCGGGTAATAATCGGCCCCGGCAGAGCAGAAAGAACCTTAGCGTTAATTTTATAATTTTGAAGTATGTGTTCGATACGCTGAGAGGTCAGGTTCAATTCTTCCCTGCTGACCTGAACCGCTTCAAACGGAGGATCGTTCAGCAACGACACCGGAGGCAGGACAAACTCCTTCGGTTCTTCCGGAACTTCTTCGATCAGCCGGGCTGGCTGTTCAACGACATGATCTTCGATCGGCAGATCTTTGACACTTTCCTCTTCATCGCGGATATCTTCAATATCGAAGGGTTCTTTTTCCATCGGCGCAACGGTATTTTCGAGCGTAGGGCGGAGTGAGGCCGGTGCCAAGTCTTCCGGATCGCGCTCATAATCAATCGGTTTAAATTGATCCGGACCTTTCACCTCGTCTTCCTTATCATCAGCGAATAAAAGTTCCTCGGTTTTAATCTCTTCAGCCCGCGGCTGAACAACCGGAGCGGAAGCAGCAGGAAGCGCAGGCAGTTCGGGAGAAGGCCCTTGTCGGTCCTGAAGCGACTTCTCTCTTTCCTCCATAGAGGCTTTCGCAAAAGCGTCATCTTCTTTGCTTTGCTTAATTGAAGCCACTCTGCGGAATAAACGCTCAAAAGTTCTTCCGATTTGTTCCGCGACCGACATCCAAGAAAAACCGAAAAACACGGAAGAACAAAACAGAACTAAAACAAGAACGAAAGCCGTGGCTGCTTCCAGGCTCATCCAATAGAGGAGCTCGGATCCGATCGCGCTTCCAAGCGCTCCGCCTGTCGTGCCGGGAAGCCCTTCGGAATGAGTATGGAACCGAAGGAAGAACAGCGCACAGCAACTAAGGACCAACACACAGAAAGCCAAAATACGGAAACCCATCGGGATCGGAGAAACGGAAACTTTTTTTCCTCGCAGGCGTTTTAAGCCGCGAACCAGAAAATAAAAGAGTCCGATAACAAAGACCCAGGCGCCCCAGCCGAATAAAAGATAGAACAGATCGGCCGTCCAAGCACCCTGCACTCCGAAGAGGTTGCTGACTTGGAGCTTGGTATTGAAGCGTGAAAATCCCGGATCCGAGTAGTCATAACTTCCCAGAACAAGAGAAAGAGCGATACAAGCCGCCGCGCAAACGCAAAAGAGAACCAGACCCCAGAGTTTTCCTCCGGCGCCGACCTCGTCTTCGGAATTATTCCGAAACCGGGGGAAATTTCTATATAAGAAGGAGGTTTCTATCGAGTTGCTCATTATGTGTTAAATGGTGTTTCCGTAATTCTAGTTGTAAACCAACGCTCTATAATCGTTGGACAATTTGTGAATATTAAAGGAAGTAGAACATGACTACCAATACCGAACACAGTAAAGTTTTGATCATCGGTTCGGGCCCCGCCGGCTATACCGCCGCCGTTTATGCCGCCCGCGCTAACTTAAAACCTACTCTCATTACAGGTATGGAGCAAGGCGGTCAGCTGACAACAACGACTGAAGTCGACAACTGGCCCGGCGACCCCAAAGGCGTGATGGGTCCGGAACTTATGCAGCGCATGCTCGAACATGCTGAGCGTTTTGAAACAAGAATCGTTTTCGATGAAATTTCCGAAGCTCATCTGAACGAAAAACCGATCCGTTTGGTCGGCAACAACGGCAACTACACTTGCGACGCTCTGATTATTGCTACCGGCGCCAGCGCTAAGTATCTCGGTCTTCCCAGTGAAGAAGAATTCAAGGGCAAAGGCGTTTCCGCCTGCGCAACCTGCGACGGTTTCTTCTACCGCAACCAGGAAGTTGCCATCGTCGGCGGCGGCGACTCCGCAATTAAAGAGGCCATCTATCTTGCCGGTATCGCCTCCAAGGTTCACATGATCCACCGCCGCGACCAGTATCGCGCTGAAAAAATCATGGTAGATCGTCTTAAAGCCGTCGCAGCCGAAGGCAAGATCGTTCTCCACGAGTTCTGCACGCTGGACGAAATCCTGGGCGACAAGACCGGTGTGACCGGCGTCCGTTTGAACAACCTCAAGACGGGTGAAAAGGAAGACATTCCGGTTATGGGCGTTTTCATTGCCATCGGCCACTCCCCAAACACCAAGATGTTCGAAGGCCAGCTGGAGATGAACCACGGTTACATCGTCACTAAAGGTATTGCCTCCGGCGCTGCTCAGGCCACCAACCTCCCGGGTGTCTTTGCCGCCGGCGACTGCCAGGACCAGGTTTACCGTCAGGCCATTACCAGCGCTGCTTCCGGCTGTATGGCTGCTCTGGACGCCTTAAACTATTTAGAAACAAACGGTTTGGTTGATTAACAGAAATGAATGTCGATAAAGAGTCTTTCGCTTCTCTGATGGGCTTGAAGGAACAACTGAAAGTCAAACAGGAAGAAGAAGCACGAATCGCTGCCGAAAAGGAACAAAAGCGTAAAGAGGCTGAGGCTAAAGCTCACGAGTTCGAGAATGCAATGAAAGAACTCGGAGTCAAAAAAAAAATAGGCAGGGAAGATAAAGTCTTCCACGCCATGCCGAAGCCGGCACCCATTCCTCGTCAGCGCTACGCCGACGAAAAAGCGGTGCTCGAAGACTCTTTGTCCGACAACATCAGTATCGATCACCTTCTGGATTCCGATGAACGGCTGTCTTATCGGGCACCTTCTATGGCGCCCGATGTTCCCAAGAAACTGCACCAGGGCGCATGGTCCGTTAAAGGTACCTTGGATCTTCACGGGTACACGTCGGAGGAAGCCAGACTGCTTCTGGTGGAATTCTTAAACGAGGAGAGAAAAGCCGGACACCGTGCCGTGCGAATCATCCACGGACAAGGATTCGGCTCTGCTGGACGGAAGCCTGTTTTAAAGGAAAAGGTTCCGGTTTGGCTGGCTCAGCGAAAAGAGGTGCTCGCCTTTGTACAGGCGCCGCCTTATGACGGAGGAGCCGGCGCCGTTTATGTTCTTTTAGCGCCTTAACCGGCAGAAAAAAAATTCGACCGATGCTTTGCGGCATCGGTCTTTCGTTTTGTTAGACGGCAGCGTTTCCGGTTTCACCAGTTCTGATTCGAATCACCTCTTCGACCGGCATCACGAAAATCTTTCCGTCGCCGATCTTGTTGGTACGGGCGGTTTTCATAATCGCTTCGACCGCCATGTTGACCAGCGAGTCGTCGACCACGCACTCAATCTTCATCTTGGGCAGAAAGTCCACGACGTACTCCGCACCACGGTAAAGTTCGGTATGTCCTTTCTGACGGCCGAAACCTTTGACCTCGGTCACGGTCATACCCTGAACATCAATTTCTGCGAGTGCCTCTCTCACTTCGTCAAGTTTGAAGGGCTTGATAATAGCGACGACTTGTTTCATTTTTTCTCCCGAAATTTTTTCAGAAATTTTACTCTTAAAGTCTGTATTTATTAGTGACCGGGAAGCGCCAATCCCGCCCGAAAGCGACTTTTGTCACCTTAGGTCCGATCGGAGACTGGCGGCGCTTGTATTCCGCACGGCTGACCATTCTTAAAACTTTGTCGACGACGGCACGGTCAAAGCCTGCTGCAACAATCTCTTCCGGCCCTTCACGATCTTCGATGAAGCGGCGAAGAATCTCGTCGAGCACGCTGTAATCCGGCAGAGAATCCTGATCCTTTTGATTCTCACGAAGCTCCGCGCTCGGAGCACGAGTCAGTATCGTTTCCGGGAAAACCGGATTCTCTTTACTGCATTCGTTAATCCAGCGGCACAAAGCGTAGACCTGAGTCTTGTAGACGTCTTTAATCACGGCGAAACCGCCTGCCAGGTCGCCGTACAGGGTTGAATAACCGACCGCCATTTCGCTCTTATTCCCGGTCGTAGCAACCATCGAGCCGAACTTATTGGAAATAGCCATCAGAATGACACCGCGGATACGTGCCTGAAGGTTTTCTTCAGTGACATCGTGCGGCATGCCGTTGAACTGCTTGGCCAGCATGAATTCAAATGCCGTGTAGCCGTCCTGAATTGAAATCGTCTCAAGGCGTACGCCCAAACGAGAAGCCAATTTGGCCGCGTCACCACGGCTTAATGAAGATGTATAAACGGACGGCATCATCACGGCGAGCACTTTGTCGTTGCCCACGGCGTCCACCGCGATCTTAAGGACCAGTGCAGAGTCCACGCCTCCGGAAAGGCCCAGCACGACACCCTTAAATCCGTTCTTATTGATGTAGTCCCGCATGCTGACAACCAGGGCTTCGTAAAGCACGGCCCAATCAGACAGCGGCTGGGAATCCTCTCCGCGGCAGATTCTGCCTTTTCTGACTTCCACAGAAAGAAGCGACTCTTTCATATGCGGCGCACGGGCCAGAACCTCGTCGGCCGAGCAGGCAAAAGTTTCTCCGTCAAAAACGATTTCATCCTGCGCTCCGCACATATTGACGTAGCAGGCGTCCATTCCGATGGCGTTCACATGGCGGCGCACCATATTTAACCGCTGTTCTTCCTTTCCTTCTTCAAACGGAGAAGCATTGGCGATTAAGAGAACCTGTGCGCCCTGCTCTTTGGCTTGCGAAGGTGCTTCCGGGAACCAAATATCTTCACAAATATTGACGCCGAAGCGCGTATCTCCGACATCAAACGTGCAGACGTCTTCTCCGCCCGGCGTGAAGTAGCGTTCTTCATCAAAAACACCGTAGTTGGGAAGATTCTTCTTTCGATAAGTAAGGAGAATTTTGCCGTTGAGGATGACGGAGACCACGTTATATAAACGGCCGGCTTCTTTTAAGGGATAGCCTGCAAGAATATGCAGTTTCGGAAAACGGGTTGAATATTCAACCAGCTCATTGAGTTTCTTTGCACAGTCTTCTAAAAAACTGTCCAAAAACAATAAATCTTCTGGAGGATATCCGCACAAAGAAAGTTCAGGGGTCACTAAGATGTCGGAATGCTTCGCTTTTTCTGCGGCTTCGGCTATCCGCTTAAAGTTTCCTTCCAAGTCACCGGCAGTCTGATTCAGCTGCGCCATTGAGACCACTACTTTTTCAATCATCCGTGAACCTCCTAATCGATTGCGGACTCCAAACCCGATGTTCTAGATCATACAAAACAAAGTGCCGTCCGAGTGCTCAGCGGAGGCCAAAAATAGAAAACCCGAGCGAATTGCCCGGGTCTCATCCTAAAAAACAGGGATCGAAAGATTATTTAGCGTTGTTGTAAGCTTCAACGCCTTTCATGATCACCTTGCAGGCTTCTTCAGGACCGGTCCAGCCGGAAACCTTAGCCCATTTGCCTTTTTCCAGATCTTTGTAGTGTTCAAAGAAATGGCGGATCTGAGCAAGATAATCTTCAGGAACATCATCGATGGTCTGAATCTTGTTGTAGCGCGGAGTCAGCTTCTGAACCGGAACTGCAAGCATCTTCATGTCGCCGCCGCTTTCGTCTTCCATCAGGAGCATGCCGAGCGGACGGCAGCGGATCACGGATCCGGCCAGCAGAGGGAACGGAGTAATCACGCAAACGTCAACGGGGTCACCGTCATCGCCGAGGGTCTGAGGGATGAAACCGTAGTTTGCAGGATAACGCATGGAAGTGCCGATGAAACGGTCGACCAGAAGAGCGCCGCTTTCTTTGTCAACTTCATACTTGACGGGGTCGCTCTGTGCGGGGATTTCAATCACAACATTGAAATCGTGCGGCAGGTCTTTTCCTGCGCTGATTTTGCTCATATCCATAATATTTTTCCAACCTTCATTAATTAGGAACTAATCTATTAATTTTAATCGTTAGTTCCTTACTCTGCCAAGGAGATCAATTTATCAGCAAGTCCGCTGCAGCGGGACTCCACTAATTCGACGTTCTTGAAACCCTCCTCAAAGAGATGCTCTTGAATGCGGGGATGGATCGTCAGAACTAAAGCCGACTTCAGCCATCCGGCATTGTCTCCTCCGACGTTTTCTTCGAGGGTTCGTATGGCGTCCGTGCTCGTCAGATAAACCACCGGCGCTTCTCCGCGTCCGATCCACCTCTTTTGATCGCCTGAAGCCTTCAGCGGGATTCTCTTATAGATAGGTGCCACGGTCACAGGAACACCTTTATCCCGCAGCACGTCAATCAGGAACTGACGGCCCGTGTCGCCTCGAATGAGGACAACTTCCGGAGGAAGACCTTCTTCCAAAAGGAGTTCAAAAAGCAGTTCGGAACCGCTCTCCAGAGAGCTTCCGTGCGGAAAAAGAATTTCGTGTGCTGCAGGAAAAGCCGCGGTCAAAGCTTTAGCGGTCGGTTCGCCGACACAGGCAAAGCGAGCAGATTCAGGAAGCTGAGGAAAAATGCCCTTCATGAAGCTGACCGTCGTCGGACTCACGAGAATCAGCAATGCGCCTCTTTCAGCTCCTTCGAGAATTTCTTTGACGCTTTCCTCGTAATCTTCCGAACGATCAAACGTAAACGCCGGCCAGTAAACCGAACCGGCCGTTTTTGCTTCCAGTTCTTCCTGAAGCCGCTGCCCGCCGGGCCCCGGCTTCATGTTTAAGATCGTGCGCATTACTTTCCGAGCACTTCTTTCAGAAGACGCTTAGCGCCTTTTTCGATCAGCTGATCCAGCACCTTGCGGGCATTTTCTTCGGGCTCATTTGCCAGGCCCGTGTATTCAGCCGTCACATATTCACCGGTCATGTGGTTGCCGACAAGTGCGCGGAGGAACATCTGACCGTCGTCAATCGTGGCGTAGGCAGCCAAAGGAACCTGGCAGGAACCGCCGAGTGCTCTGGAAACCGCTCTTTCCGCCTGAGTGCACAGACGAGTGTCTTCGTCGTTGAGCGCTTCGACGTATTTCTGTGTCATTTCGTCGTTTCCAACCGCTTCAATGCCGATAGCACCTTGACCCGGCGCCGGAAGGGAAACTTCAGGCGGAATAATGGAACGAATGCGATCGGACAAACCGAGGCGCTTCAGACCGGCTGCCGCCATCACGAGGGTGTCGTACTGTCCGTTGTCGAGCTTAGAAAGACGAGTGCCCACGTTACCGCGAATCATCTCGACCTTGAGGTGCGGGAAACGGGAACGAACCATCAGTTCACGACGAAGGCTGGAGGTGCCGACAACGCTTCCGGCCGGCATCTCTTCTAAAGAGGCATATTTATGAGAAACCACAGCATCGCGCGGATCTTCACGGACCATCACGGCAGCCAGTGTGAACGGCTCAAGAAGATCCATCGGGACATCTTTCAGACTGTGGACGGCGATTTGAGCTTTGCCTTCAAGCATAGCGGCTTCAAGTTCTTTAACGAACAAACCTTTTCCTCCGATCTTGGAGAGCGTGACATCCAAAATTTTGTCGCCTTTGGTAGTTAAACCTAAAAGCTGAACATCAAGCTCGGGGAATTTTTCTTTCAGGCAGCTCTGAACGTACTTTGCCTGCCAAAGCGCCAGCGGGCTTTCGCGAGTGGCAATAACCAGATGATCTTGCTGAGTCATTTTTTAACTTTTTAGAGAAATACAAAGAATGAATGGGAGTTTATCAAGATGGGCGGGAAGCGCGTTACACCGGTCTTAACAATCGCTTTCGAAAACCACCTCTAACAACAAAGAAAACCTTTTGTAGACAATCCGTTACCCGACAATTCAGTCATTACTGGCTATAATTGGCCTTTTTCATTACTGACTGCAAAAGTTATGGCCCAACACAATCCTCTCTCAGTTCATGCCGATCCGCTTGCCTCCAAAAAAGAAGCTTGGAGCGGACGCTTTTCTGAGCCTATGGCCGAATTTGTCCTTCGTTACACCGCCAGCGTGAACTTTGACAAGCGTATGGCTGAAGCCGATATCGCAGGCTCCGTGGCCCATGCCAAGATGCTTGCCAAATGCGGCATTATTTCCAAAGAAGATTTGAATGACATCGAACGCGGAATGCGTCAGATTCTTCAGGAAATCAAAGAAAACCGCTTCGAATGGAAACTCGAACTCGAAGACGTTCATCTCAACATTGAAGCCCGCTTAACGGAACTTGTCGGAGACGCCGGAAAGCGCCTTCACACCGGCCGCAGCCGTAATGACCAAGTTGCATTAGATATTCGTCTGTACCTGCGCAATGAGATCGACCAGATCATGGATCTTCTCTCTCATCTGCAGAAATCCCTGCTGACGGTTGCCGAAAAGAACATCGACACCATCATGCCGGGCTACACCCACATGCAGGTTGCTCAGCCCGTCACTCTCGGCCATCACTGCCTGGCTTATGCCGAAATGTTCGAGCGCGACCGCGAACGCTTGGCTGACTGCCGCAAACGCGTCAATCGTTCTCCGCTCGGTGCCGCTGCTCTTGCCGGCACCACCTATCCGATTGACCGCGAATACACGGCAGAACTGCTCGGATTTGAAGGTGTGACTCAGAACTCTCTGGACTCCGTCAGCGACCGCGATTTTGCAATTGAATTCTGCTCCTGCGCTTCGCTCATCATGATCCACATTTCCCGTATGTCCGAAGAGCTCATCTACTGGATGAACACCAACTTCGCATACATCATGCTGCCGGACAGATTCACGACGGGTTCCTCCATCATGCCGCAGAAAAAGAATCCGGACGTTCCGGAAGCTGCCCGCGGCAAGTCCGGACGCGTGGTCGGTCACCTGATGGGCCTTCTGATGCTGATGAAGGGACAGCCCCTTGCTTACAACAAAGACAATCAGGAAGACAAAGAGCCGCTCTTTGACACGATTGATACCGTCAAAGACACTCTGCGCGCTTTCATCGAAATGATTCCCGGAATCCAGGTCAACAAGGCCCGTATGCGTGAAGCCGTCATGCTCGGTTATCCAACCGCTACAGACTTCGCCGACTACCTCGTCCGCAAAGGCCTGCCCTTCCGTAACGCTCACGAAGCTGTCGGCTGCGCCGTGCGTCTTGCTTCTGAGAAAGGCTGCGGTCTGCATGACCTCACGCTTGAGGAATTAAGAGAATTCAGCGATAAAGTCGGTGAAGATGTTTACGACAGTCTGACGCTTGAAGGCTCCATTGCTTCCCGCAACCACACCGGCGGCACGGCACCTTCTCAGGTCGCCAAACAAGTCGGCATTTGGAAAGAGCGTCTCAAGAACCGCGCTCATAAATAATTCAGGAACGCACGGGAACCTTAAAAGTTCCCTTGCTCCCACGCGAAACGCCCGGATCTCTCCGGGCGTTTCGCTTTTGCAATTCAGCAAAAATTATTCAGCGTCAATCTTGACGACCCAGCCTTCAGGACCTTCGATTTCGCCCATCTGGATACCGGTCAGTGTTTCTCTGAGCTTGGTGCAGATAGGACCCATCTTTTCCATGCCGGATGGGAAGTAGATATTGCCGTCAGGTGTATTGACCATAGCGATCGGAGCCAAGACGGCAGCCGTACCGCAAAGAGCGCCTTCAGCCATGTCTTTGAGTTCGTTCAGCTTAACGGGACGCTCAACAACCTTATAGCCCAATCTCTTGGCAACGTCGATTAAAGAGCGGCGTGTGACGGAAGGAAGAATGGAATCGGACTTCGGAACAATGATTGTGCCTTCCTTGTCAACGAAAATCAGGTTGGCACCGCCGGTTTCTTCGATATAGGTGCGTGTAGCCGGATCAAGGTAGATGTTTTCGGCGTAGCCGTGGCGATGAGCTTCCATTGTCGGATGCAGACTCATAGCGTAGTTCAGACCGGCTTTGATATGACCGGTTCCGCGGGGAGCGGCACGGTCGAACTCAGGAACCGTCAGCTTAAGCGGCTTGATAGCGCCTTTGAAATATGCGCCGACCGGCATCACGAAAATTCTGAAAATAAACTCATGGGCCGGCGCCACACCGATCTGAGGACCGGAACCGATCATGACGGGGCGGATGTACAGCGTTGCGCCGGTGCCGTAAGGAGGAACCCAAGCAGCGTTGGCTGCGACAACGTCTTTGACGGCCTGAATGAATTTTTCTTTCGGGAAAGCCGGCATTTCAAGACGTTCGGCACTGCCCATCATACGTTCTGCGTTCAAATCCGGACGGAAAGTAACGATATCGCCGTTGACGGTGGTGTAAGCTTTCAACCCTTCAAAACAGCACTGGGCATAGTGGAATACGCAAGCGGCTTCGGACAGTTCGATATTGGAATCAGTGATCATCTTACCTTCATCCCATTTACCGTCTTTCCAATGAGCTTCGAAACGGTAGTCGGTCGGTGTGTAGCCGAAGCCTAATTTGCTCCAGTCAATATCTTTTTTCTGCATTTTTTCTCCTACGAGATTCGTTTTGTTATAGGTCCCTAATTGTAATAATTTGAAAGAAATTATTCGGACTTCTGAGGAGAAATTAGCAGGAGCGGCTTTTTTCAGACTTAAGAATTTCCGGCAACGGTCATTTCTTTAATCAGCACCGATCCGCTGAGGTAGCAGCCGTTCAAGTCCACGTCGTCTGACATCGCTTCGATAGACATGAAGATGTCTCTGAGATTGCCAGCAACGGTAATGCCTTCCACCGGGTAAGCGATCCTTCCGTTCTCCACCCAGAAACCGGATGCGCCCTTAGAGAAATCTCCTGTCGTGTAGTTGACGCCCTGCCCGATGAGCTCAGTTACTAAGAGGCCGGTTCCCATACGGGAGAGCAATGCGGAAAGCGTTTTTTCGGAGGCTTCCGGTGCTTCGGAGAAGATGAGGTTGTAGGGTCCGCCGGCATTTCCTGTTGTCGTCATTCCCAACTTGCGAGCCGAATAGCTGCTCAGAAAAAGTCCGCTCAGCACACCGTGATCGACGACTAAGCGTTCAGAAGGACGGACGCCTTCATCATCAAAAGGCGCCGAGCCCCAATAGCGCGGGATGAACGGATTCTCCAAAATGGAAAGATGATCGGGGAAAATCGGTTTATTCAGCATTCCTTCGAGGAAGGAGGTCTTGCGGTACAACGCTGAACCGCTTGCCGCATGAACAAAGGTTCTGAATAAGCTCTTGGCAACCGGTGCTTCAAAAACGACCGGGCACTTGCGGGTCGATAAACCGCGTGCCGACAGATGATCTACAGCTCTTTGGCCGGCGATCATGCCGACCTGCTGCGGCGAGAGCAAATCCATCGACGAAACGCCGGAAGTGTGCCAGGAGCCGACCTGCATTCCGTTTTGGTCCTCAGCGATCACTGAGGTGTCAATCGAATGGTCGCTAAAGGGATAGCCGTGCAAAAAGCCTTCGGTATTTCCCAAGATAAAAGAGCCGATCGTTGTCGTGACCATTGCGCCGTCGGAATTCACCACGCGTTTATCGACACTCAATGCCGCTTTTTCTGCTTCGACCGCCTTTTGAACCTGTTCTTCAATCGAGATGTTCCACGGATGGAAGAGATCAAGCTGACGTGGGTTCGTGCAGAGTCGTTCTTTATCCGGCAGGCCGTTGCATTCATCCGGTGTGGTGTAGCGCGCCATATCAAGCGCCGCTTTGACCGTTCTTAAGATCGATTCTTTGCGAAAGTCTCCGCTGGAAGCCACAGCCTTAGATTTACCGAGATAGACGGTAATTCCGAAATCTCGGTCATGGGTATGTTCGATGGATTCCGTTTCCCGATTTCTTACCGTAACACATGTCCCCTTCTCTTCACTGACTTCTACCGAAGCGGAAGTTGCACCTAGAGAAAGCGCTGTGTCTAAAGCATGCGAAACCAAGGAACCGAGCTCTTCTGAGCTACTTATTGTGGGAGTTTGACTCATATTTTGAAGCGGAAACTAAAGATTGGAGATTATGATAGCGCTTGATGCAAATATTACTAAAGAAGGTCACGCTAATATGAAGAATACAAACGAAAACCTTGAAGAAGAGTACAGCGGTCCGAGCAAAAGTGAACTGAAAAGAAGGGCCGAGCATCTGCAGGATCTCGGTAAAGAACTGACCACCCTGGGTGCCGAAACGCTGGCAAAAATCGAACTTCCCGAAGTCATTCTTAAAGCCATTGAGGATTATCACCGTGTTCCCTCCTTCGGTGCCAAACGACGCCAGCTCCAGCTTATCGGCAAATACATGAGAGCATTAGACGGAGACGCCGTTCGTCAGGCCATTGACCGTGCAACAGGCAACGATAAAGCGGCGGTGGCCGCACTGCATAAGAGTGAACGTCTGAGAGATGCGTTGATTGCAGATGATGCCGCTCTGACAAAATTTATTGCTCAGTTCCCTGACGTCAATGTTCAGGAAGTTCGTCAGCTTATCCGTAATGCTCGTAAAGAAGCCGAAGGCAATAAGCCTCCGAAATCCGCCCGTGCACTCTACAAACTAATCTACGCAATGGTTCTTCCTCCGATCGTGTTGGAAGCGACTGAGGAGGAAGACGATGAAGAATAGCAAAGCAAAAATCGGTCTGGTTTCCATTTCCGATCGTGCCTCTTCCGGAACTTATCAGGACAAAGGCATTCCCTCTTTAAAAGAATGGCTCGCTAAGGCTTTGCTTTCTGACTATGAAGTTGTGGAAAAACTCATTCCTGATGAACAGCAGCTTATCGAAGCGACTCTGAAAGAATTGTGTGATCAGGAAAACTGCGATTTGATTCTGACAACCGGAGGCACCGGTCCGTCTCGTCGTGACGTGACGCCTGAAGCCACGCTGGCTGTCGCCACTCGTACCCTTCCGGGATTCGGAGAACAAATGCGTGCGGTTTCTCTTGCCTTTGTTCCGACCGCGATTTTGTCCCGCCAGGTCGGCGTGCTTCGCGAAATCAAAGATCATGCCGCTTTGATCATTAACCTTCCGGGGCAGCCCAAGGCTATCACTGAAACTTTGGAAGGCATTCCTTCCAAAGGCATTCACGGTATTTTTGCGGCAGTACCCTACTGTATTGATTTGATCGGCGGTCCGGCCATTGAAACCCGTCCTAATGTCGTTAAGGCTTTCCGCCCGAAATCCGCGCCGCAGCCTCACGTCATTGATGCAAAAATCATTGAACCAAAAGAAGGCAAAGCGGACTCCACGATCATCATGCTGCACGGCTTGGGCAGCGACGGATCGGATTTCGAACATTTCCGAGAGGAACTTGCAGCATGCGGCGCACCTGTCGAACAGGCTCGTTTGATTCTTCCGACCGCACCTGAACGTGCGATTGCAGCAAATAAAGGCTTCCTGATGCGCGGCTGGTTCGATCTTCTCGACACCGACGGAATCGGTGCCAGCGACGAGCCGGCACTTATTGAGAGCGCCCGTATCGCAGAACGTTTAATTGCCCTGGAAGAGACGAAAGGCATTAGACGGGATCGAATCTTCTTAGGAGGTTTCTCACAGGGCGGCTGCGTTGCGCTTTACACGGCTCTGAAACTCGACCGTCCGATCGGCGGCATCTTCTGCCTGAGCGGCTATCTGCCCATTGAGTCTGCTGACGATATTGAGCATGTCGGTCAAGGCATCCTCTCTCCGATTTTCCTCGCCTATGGAAAAGAAGACAGCGACGTACCGCCCGTGTACCCTGAGATCAGTGTTAGAGAACTTCGTAAGCTCGGAGCAACCGATCTTTGGTCCAAGGGATATGACGGAGCCGGTCATGATTTAAGCATCGAGGAAGTCACAGATCTGTCTGACTTTTTAGAAAAATCTTTAGTAGCTTCCCAATAAAGCTTTGTATCCGATTTGAGGCAAAAGTGCGCTTTTTTAAGGCGCTCTTTTTTATGCTGGAATCCTTAGGAAAAATATATAAAAACTAAGATCATGGAATCTTTTTGGGACAAACTGTTAAGCGGGTCGGAGGCGATCCTTGAGCCCTTGCACGTACCGCTGTTTACGGCCGGCGGCAGTCAGATCGACACGTTCGATATTCTCGAGTTCTGCTTGGTCTTTCTCATTGCTTATTGGCTTGGCAAGTTAGGAGAAGAAAGCATCAGGAAGTTCGGCTCCCGTCACAACTCCGTCCGTCCGGAATCCCTTTCAATGTTTGCCCGCTTCATCCACTGGGGCATATTGGCCGTCGGCATTCTGATGGGCTTATCGATGATCGGTCTCCCGATCACACACTTGGCGATCTTAGTTTCTGCCTTATCAGTAGGCATCGGCTTCGGACTACAGACGATTGTCAATAACTCCGTTGCCGGTTTGATTTTGATATCGGAACGTGCGGTCAGCTTAGGCGATATTATTGCCACTCCGAGCGGCCAGGTGGGCCGGGTGACCATGATCACGATTCGTGCCACGCGTATTGTAACCCCGACTGGTCAAGCAATCATCATCCCTAATGCTTCCCTGATTAACGGCTCTTTTACCAATTACACCATGGATCGCCGAGGCGTTCGAAAGATCTATCCGTTCTCGATCCCTTACGGCATTGACTTTCGCAAGGTTAAAGAAATTATTGAAAAGGCTGCCGTCTCAGTTCCGTTCTGTATTAAGCCCGATGCACTCCATGAGGTAGAGTGCGGTATCACCGGATTCGGGAATTTTGGCATTAATGTAGAACTGGTTGTTTGGGTTGATCCGATTGAATTGATGGAGCCGTACCGCCTAGAAGCGGCCTTTTTGAACGCTATCAATGATGCGTGTGTAGCCAACGGCATTGTGATGCCGGGACCCTCCTATGGGGTCACTGTCTCCCCGACACCGACACCTGTTGCGTTCAATGCTCAGGTTTCAGGCACCTCTTCTCCTGTGCCTTCTAATCTCCGGGCACCTGCTCCTACAAATCTTGTTCCCTCGGCAGATCCTTCGGAGAGTGCGAAAGCCATCGGACAAGTTCCGCCGGCACAAGCTGCAGCCATCATAGGAGTCCCGCAGTCTATGACTGAAAATCCTTCTCCAAAGAAAGAAAAAGAGGAATAGTTGACCTCGTAATTTCTCCTCAGACTAAAATTTCGTTATCAGTTTGAGGAGATTTTTTTTGAGTCATTACATCGGACGCTTTGCACCATCCCCAACCGGCCATCTACACGCCGGAAGTTTGGCATGCCTTTTAGCAAGTTATCTCGATGCTAAAGCTCATAGAGGAACGTGGATTATTCGCGTCGAGGACATTGATCCGCCTCGTGAACCTGCGTGGGCAGCAGAGGATCAGCTCGAAACCATCGAAGCGTTCAAGCTACACTCAGATCGTCCAATTCTCAGACAGTCAACTCGAATTGAGGCCTATCAACAGGCCCTCAACTTTTTAATCGGTAAAGGTCTGGCCTATGGGTGTGCTTGCACTCGCAAAAGAATCGAAGCCGCCAGCTTAGCTGCCGGCTTGCCACAGGGCGCCTATCCCGGAACTTGTCGCCATGGAACAGGCGGTGCACCGATTCGTGCGTGGCGCTTTCTTGTAGACGACGGTTTCATCTCTTTCAATGACAGATGGCAAGGTACGTTTAAACAGAACGTTTTGAGAGAAATCGGCGATTTTGTTATTCGGAGAGCCGACGGACTCTGGGCCTATCAACTCGCCGTTGTCGTCGATGACGGATTCCAGGGCGTGACACACGTTGTCCGCGGTGCTGACTTGATAGACAACACGCCGCGACAAATTTTGCTTCAGATAGCATTAGGTTTAACTACACCAGGGTACATGCACATCCCGCTTGTACTAGACAAGAAGGGGAACAAGCTCTCTAAACAGACATTGGCCCCAGCGATTGATCGAAGCAAGCCCGAAGAAGAAGCCGCACGTGCCTGGACTCACCTAGGATTCAAACCTTTTGCTTTCGATACTCTCGACGAGTTTTATTCAGAGGCAGTTAAGCGTTGGAGAACGAGATTCCAAATTAAAGCCTAGTTTCTGCGGCCTGTTCCACCTAACAGAACTGCAACTTCTCTCTTCTCCCCAGAGACAGATCTTGAGAAATTTTGTGGGGCGGGTTTCTTTCCAGAAGAACGACCCGGAACATAAGGCTGCGTAAAAAATGGATCTATGGGCTTCTGAGGAGCTTTCCAATTGTCGGTAGCAGATGCCCTACGAGGGAATCTTGCTCTTCTACGCGGCTCCGGATCGAGTTCCTGCGGGACTAAATTGACCTTCGTCAGCTTACGAATCGCATCAAAACTCTTTTTATCTTTGCCGGTAACCAGCATCAACGCCAGGCCCAAACTTCCTGCGCGACCTGTTCTGCCAATTCGATGAACATAGTCCTCAGGAACAAATGGAACGTCGTAATTAATCACAAGAGGTAACTCAGCAATGTCCAATCCGCGGGCTGCGACATCCGTTGCAACCATAATGTTAAGCGTTCCATCTTTGAAATCTTTCAACAACTTCAGACGCTCTTCCTGAGTCTTGTCACCATGAATCGCATCAGCGTTGAATCCGCATTTTTCCAATTCACGCGCAAGTCTGCGAGCCGTTAATTTTGCATTGACGAATACGATTGTCTGGAGCGGTTCACCTTCAGTATCTTCTCCTCGGGTTTTCAGAAGTTCTACCAGAGCATCGGTTTTTTGAAGTTCATCAACAGAGAAGACCTCCTGCTTGATGGTGGCAGCTGTTGCGTTTTGGCGAGCGACCTCGATGACCACAGGATCCGTTAGGAAGTTTCCAGCCAACCGCTTAATTTCAGGGGAGAATGTGGCAGAGAACATCAGATTCTGACGCTTTTTGGGGAGTGCATTCAGAATCCTGGAGATATCCGGCAGGAAGCCCATATCCAACATTCTGTCAGCCTCATCCAAAATGACAATGCTGCACTGATTCAAATTAGTATTTCTCTGCTCCAGATGATCCAATAGACGCCCTGGCGTTGCAATCAAGATCTCAACACCTCTCCTCAATGCCTCAGCTTGAGGCTTGATATCTACGCCGCCGTAAACGACGCCAATCCGAATAGGTGTGTCAGCAGCATAGTTAGACAATGCCACCGCTGTCTGATCTGCCAGTTCCCTTGTCGGAGACAAAATCAAAACTCTCACAGGATGACGAGCCGGAGAAGTGCTTGTATTAGCTAAAGGCAGAAGCTTTTGCAGGACTGGCAAACCAAAACTAGCGGTTTTGCCGGTTCCGGTCTGGGCAGCACCCATAACGTCACGTCCCTGAAGTACTACCGGAATAGCTTTACACTGAATTGCAGTGGGTTTGGTGTAACCCATCCGTGTAATAGCTGAAAGTAAATTTGGGGCCAAACCAAACTGCGCAAAATCTTGACGCTCTGCCATTTATCTGTTTATTCAATTAATTTATAAAGAGGGCATTGTACAACTGCTGAAATTAGTTAGAAGTCGCGTGACCACGAATAGGCACACTTTGATGAAGTCCTCCTTCATTTCGGAGCTTCCTGCGAACTCTAAACTACTGGTAGATCATGAATAGCCGCCAGAAGTAAGCAATTGGATCTCTCTAGTTTTCTCTCCTGCTTTCTGAAAGTCGCCCAAAACACTTGCATCGTCTGCGCTCCAGCGCCACATAAAAATGGAACGGTAGTGAGCGCGAGTGATTTAAAACTGGAAAGCTGGCATGAACAAATTTCTCCCCGCTTTCGCGAGGAACTTACCAAATTTATAATTGAGCAAGAACAACTACTTGGTTCAACCCAGTTTAACCTAGGAACATTCAAAAATGTCCAGCCAGCAGATTGGTAGTTTATCCTTTTTGCTTGTTTCCTCGTGTAAAAAGTTTCCGTAAAAATTCATATTTAAACCGGGAGAACCATATCAAGAGAGCAGCAAACGTTTAGCGATCTAGAGTATTCGTTTTTCAATATTAACATGAGGCTCTATAAGCTAGGCATTAGAAAGGGTTATTCCAGGTCCGACGCATCAGAAATTAAACAAAGGACCACGATATGGGCCTCCTTTTAACGGGAGACCTTAGCTCAGGGTTCTGCTAGATGCGTATGCAATCGTTCATTGCAACCAACATATCCTCAATTTTACTCAGCCTCGCTCTAATCACCGGTTTGGAAGGCGCCTCTTTGCCCGTTGCTTCCTCCAAACGTGTTTGGATTTTTGTCGTGAAGTTAAGGGCGATCTTGTTAAGCAGTGTTCTTCCGGCCAGATACTGAGCGTTTGTGCACTGCAGCCGATCCTGATTAAAGGCCATATCTAACGCCCAATGGCCTTTGTTTTCAATTGCCCAGTGCTGACGAATGGCACGATGCAGAACCTGCTCCACATTCGGGGCATCGTACCTTAATGATGAGATGTAATAGCGGACCTGAGGCCCAAGAATTTCTCCGGTGTTTTTCTTCACCGTGTCAGTGACGGCTTCCACGATCGATCCTTCATCGAGGCCAACCCATTTATTAAGAATTTCTTCCGGTAAAAGAGCTCCCGGAAGAACTCGAGTTTTTCTTTTCGTAATTTTGCCGCCTTGGTCTGTTACTGAAGGCCGCGCAGTTTTGTACTCATGGGTTCCCAGTTCGAAGAATCCGCGCACCTGTTCATATGTAAGATCCTGATTAGCCTTCAGAGCCAAACAGTAGTCGGCCTTTTCGGCAATGATCTTTGCGGCGAACTCGGTTTGTGTATTTAAAGCATCTGCCGTGACGATTGCCCCTCGAATGTCTAAAGTGTCGATGAGCTTTGAGGCATGAGTAATTTCGTTGTTCTTTTCTCCGATGACTTGTTGAGCCAGAATCAACTCGTTGTCTGCATCCATGATGTTTAAAACATACGGGGAGTGCTGAGAAGAATCCCGGGAAGCCCTGATAGCCTGTCCGTCGACAGCAATTACCGGGTGAGACAGTCTGCTGCGCAGCATCTCAACGAACCGTTCGATCAGAGCGGCATTTTTGTCTTTGCCGAT
>ERZ833822.1144-NODE-1144-length-24248-cov-3.309676_pt1 | contig 24248 bp, 17 predicted proteins | sample MGYA00519913_ERZ833822 | MGnify/ENA primary metagenome ERZ833822 (study PRJEB31850, sample SAMEA3708746) | human gut metagenome | biome: human gut; feature: human-associated habitat; material: faeces | place: China | collected 2014 ... | reverse complement strand
AACGGATCGCCAATTACACCGATCAGGATATCAGTGTTTGCGGCACCTGCGGAAATATCAATCCGGAACTAATCCTGACCATTATCGACGCAAAAAAGATAGACGATAGCGGGAACCAGACAAACATCCGGAAGATAACTTCAAAAGAATGGCATGAGTTATATGTAGCTTCCCGCCCGAAGTTCCAAGAGGTTAAGCCTACCCCCCTGCCCCCGAATCATCAGCAGAAGCCCTCGATCTGGAAGCAATTCTGTATCTTCTTGGAAAGAAACATAAAGACCAAGCTGACCAATAAGCAGTACTTGTGCATCGCCTTACTGGAGACTCCTTTATTGGCGGTGATCGTGGCCCTGCTCACCCGCTTCGTACCCGATGACGGGTATTCTTTGCTGGCGAACAAAAATCTGGTATCCTACATTTTCATGGCGGTGATTGTCGCTACTTTCACGGGATTAAGTATCAGCGCCGAAGAGATCATCAAGGACCGGACGCTCCTAAAGCGAGAACGATTCTTGCGATTGAGCCGAGGCAGTTATCTCTCGTCAAAGATGTTCTACCTGCTTTGTATCTCAGCGATCCAAAGTTTGCTATTCATAGTGGTAGGAAATTTATTGATAGGCATTGGAAGCGAGATGTTCCTTACTTGGTGGATCACGCTATGGGCAACCTCATTCCTCGCCAACCTGACAGGTTTGGTACTATCGCAATCCCTAAACTCGATCGTAGCGATCTATATAACGATACCGCTGCTTTTAATCCCGCAGATCTTACTTTGCGGCTTAGTTGTCAAGTTCGACGATTTGAGCAGAAGCGCATCCAGCCGGAACATAGTGCCCCTTATCGGTGAGGTTATTCCCTCACGTTGGGCATTCGAGGCGTTGGTTACGGAACAATTCCGGAACAACAGCTACAACCGCCTATTTTTCACGGTCGAGAAAGAAAAGTTCCTAGCGCAATATTACCGGAATGTCCATGCTGACGAGGTGCGCAGCCTCATAAACAGCCTCAACCTGATCCCGGAGAAACGGGAAAAGAACACCCGGACGATCCACAACGAACTGGCCGTACTATCCCGTGCCGCCCGTATCGCCCCCTATACGTCCAAAGAGAGTTACGAGAGCTATATGGATAAAGTAGAAAAAGCCCTGCATACCCGTAGCGATAATTTCACGGCGTTATTAGAGAAAAAACGGAAAGAGGTCATTCAAGAACACGGCTCCGAATGGTTGAACACCTTGAAAAAGGAACATCATAACTCAGCCATCGAGGAGCTGGTACTCAACTCAACCAGTACCCAATTCTATAAGGAGGCTCACAACCGGATCTATCCCAAAATCGGGCAGATTTATCTGGAACCGGACAATAATTGGGGACGTGCGCCTTTCTATAGTCATGAGAAAAAATTCGCCGGTTATACATTTTCTACTTTTACATTTAATTTATTAATGTTAGGAATCTTTGCTTTATTGGTAATTATATCTATCTTCGCAGAGTTTCCCGGCAAGTATTTAAACAAAGGGAGCGATTAATGACAAAATATATAATCTAAAAATAAAGAATAACATGAAAAAGAGTTTTGTTAGCCTGCTAACCATAGCAGCGATTACATTTGGAATGGTATCTTGCAACAGCAGTAAAAAACAAGACGCCGCTGAGCAAAAAGTAGAGGAAGAAGCAGCTATCGCAGGAGAAGTATCTAAAGGTCTGCTTACTGCCGAGTTGAAAGACGAGGTTACTCGTTTCTTGAAAGATATGCCGGATTCGGAGTTGCCTTACAAAGTATCTACCGGCGAGGTTACGATCTCTGTCGCTAATACTGATTTTATGTTGCCGGTCAGCAAGGTTTCGGAATTGAACACACAAGCCCAGAAAGCACGTGCTTGCGGTATCTACTTCGCAGACTTGAACGTATTGAAGGCTATGAAAAAGCCGACTACAGATATCGAGAACGTATTGGTTAAATTGACTACGGATCTGGACATTCCATTCGCTATCGACATCATGAAAGAGTCCGCTCCCGCTAACGCCAGCAAAGAGGAGTTAAGCAAATTCATGAAAGACCAAGAAAACAAATTGATCGACGCTATGATGGAAAATGATAAGGCTGACGTTGAACTTGAGTTGTTAGGGGGCATGGCTGTAGAATATGCCATTGTATACGCAAACCCGGGCTTGGTTGTTAAAGGCGACGCTATTTCCGCCGGTTTGAGCGAGAATATGGAAAAACGTATCGGTATCATCCAGCAGATCACAGCCGACTTAGCTAAATATTATCCAGACTTGGAGCAATTAGGAACTACAATCGCTCCGTTAAGCGGAATGGTAGCAACCATAAATACGGCTCGTGAGTCAAAAGCTAAGATTGAGGAAATGCGTGCGAATCTATTGAAGTAATATAAACCTCATATCATAAAAAGTGTATGGTGATAACATCATACACTTTTTTATATCCCTTCGGATATCACTGCAACAGGCTTTGCAATAGTACTGCAACAAGCCTTACAGTAGTACTGCAACAGGCCTAGCAGTAGTACTGCAACCCTTATGCAGTAATGCTGCAGCACCTATGCAGTATCCTATATCTTATGAGTTTTGATAAGTACCTTATCCCCATTTTCCAGAGTAGTAGCGAAAAGATAGATAGTTCCTCCATCCGCAATTTTAGTTCGCTTACGTAACTCATCCACCGAGAGGGGGAAATTACGGACTGTGATATTCGCTTGGGGAATCTGCCTCGACAAGGTCTTACATTGTTTATTCGTAAAGGGGATCACTTCGTCTACCACAAAAGAACGTCCCGGAAAACTAGGGACAACCTCATCCGACGTATATAAATGACTGTTGACATGCAATTTATTCAATCCAAAGCGAGTGGCGACCGCTTTAAACGCACCCGCCTTCAAGATGGAAGCGTTCGGTTCGTATAAATAACGCTTGACTTCTCCACGGATGGAAGCGACAGCTTCCCGTTCTTCCACCAATGAGAACACAAACAATTCCGGCTCTTCCTCCGAAGTGAAATTCACGCAACAGATTTGAGGACTCCCGCCTTTCGAGCCTCGCTCCAACACAAACAAAAGCTCCTTACATTCATTTTTCACCGAAAGCACCTGTATGGCTGTCACATCCGGAAGCAAATCCAACGTCATATGAATATCCGCCATCGGAGATAATTTAGCGATCACCTTAGGGGCATGACCAAACAAGACAGGAACCAACTTTGTCAAATCCGGCTCGCAATCCTGCAGCGCAAAAACCCGCTTATTCCCCTCTCCCCTACGAGCCGGATCGATATAAAACACATCTATTCCATCGATCTTATCTATCAACTCCGTAGAATCGCCATTCAATACCGTTACGTTACCAACGTCTAGCACCTTGAAATTATGGATAGCCGCCTCGCAATAAGCGGGAAAGCGTTCGATATAAGTAACCTGCCGTACTTTCCGGGAGAAGAAATAGCTATCGATCCCCAATCCACCAGTCAAATCACATACATGTGCCTGTGGATCTACCAACCTCTGTTTGTACAAGGCAGTCTGTTCCGAGGAACATTGCTCCGCCGCTATCTTCGCCGGAAAAACCAGTCGATCGTTTTGATACCATGAAGGTAGTTTATCCTTGATCTGCCGCCGAGATTTTAATTGATCCACCACGAAAGGGATATCGATCCCCGGATAACGAGAGGCGGAAAGCAACAGACGATTCAAATCATCCGACGCATGTTCCTTGATAAATCGTGAAAGTTCCTCTATTTGTTCCATGCTTTGTCAACCTATACGTTCTTTAGGCAAAGTTAGCATAAAACGGCTACCTTTACCATATTCCGACTTCAATTGTATCTCACCGCCGAAACGCTGCGCTATCACTTGGCAAATCGCCAGTCCGAGTCCGGTGCCTTGCGCAAACTCATCCAATTTGCAAAAACGATCAAAAACTTGCTTCTGTTTCTCCTCAGGGATACCGATACCAGTGTCTTCTACATAGATATGAAGGCAGTCGCCTTTCGTACAGAAATAGTATCCCACTTCTATATAGCCCGAAGTCGTGAACTTGATGGCATTATTGATAAAATTAGACAATACTTGTTTCAGCCGATAAGGATCTACCGCCACAACCACCGGGATCTCGGGGACACGCATGCGTAGCTCTACCCCCTCGGGCATCATCAACTGGAAAGTACAATAGATTTCATTGATCAAGACATTCAAATCATGGCGATCGAAAACAAAACTCATCTTTCCAGATTCCATACGGGAAAGATCTAAAATATCATTGATCAGTTTCAATAGTAAGTCGGAGTTCGTATTAATCAACTTCACGAACTGCTCACGCTCTTCCGGCTCCAAGACCTCTTCCGAGTTCATTAAATTCGAGAAACCGACAATCGCATTCAGCGGCGTACGGATCTCATGGCTCATATTCGCCAAGAAAGCCGACTTCATCCGATCCGACTCCTCGGCTTTTTCCCTCGCAGAGATCAAGACCTCCTCCGTATCCTTGATATTTTGGATATTCAAACATAAGCCATTGATTACATACCCATCATTCGCATCCTCTAAGCTTCCGTAACGAAATTCCCACCATTGGTAACCTTTCCCGTTAAAATCGCAACGATATTGAAGGATATGATGAGAGATCGTACCCGTACAAATGAAATCAATCAAGGAGCGCAAACTCTGCCTATCGTCCGGATGAGTCATCTCGTACAGCTCATCCAAAGGAATTTCCCGGGGAGAAATATTCACATAGCTAAAGAACTCGTTGTCAAACCGGAAGGTACCAGACTGTAATTTCCAAGCGAATATATTCCCCCCTTCCAACGCTAAAGAAAGATGCTCCTTCTCTTGCTTTAAATTAGCGAGCACCGCTTTCCTTCGTCTTGCTTCCCGCCAATAGAGATAAAACAAATAACCGATCAATGCCAGCAATAAGATCACGCCCAAGGAAGAGGCGATAAAAACCCCAATCTTATACCGTTCAGAAATAGGCATATTGATGATGTGAACATTAGTAGGGACCTCCTCCTTTGAGATACCTAAACGTTGCATCTCCCCCCAATCATACAGATACTCTTTAGGACTCTCTACGATCGGAACGGAAGAGACAGGCGTACCGGAAAGAATTTTAGCCGCCAACCGAGCCTGTTCCGCCGCTTGTATGCGATTCGAGCAAAAATAGCCTCCCAGAACTTCCACGTTTATATTAAAGATTTCCCGCACCGCCGTAAATGAAGGAGTCACGAACATCTTAGACAAACCTGCGGATGTATAGTCATAACGGATATTGAAAAATACGCAATAAGGATAGGTACCATTAATATTACTCAATAAAAACTCCCCATTGGCTTTACGAAAAGGCATGAAATGAATTACATTTTTCGAAGGACGTATCGCCTTCATTCTCATCTCGGTTCTAAACGTCATGGAATCTACCTTAAAGTCCGGGTCATTTAATTGGAAAGCCAATTGATTATAATTCAATACATATCGGCTCGTATCGACCGCTTTTATCAACTCCCGGAAAGCCAACTGCCCTAAGGAGGTCTTATCATAATTGATATAAATGCGAGACTTTCCCATTTGCTGATCGATCAAACGAAGGTTTTCCTTATAATCAATCTTGTCCCAACTACCTGTTACGTTCGGATATTTTTCCAGCAAATCCCAATTAGGGAAATTGACGCCAGAGAAAACAACCGGAACTTTCTTTACAAAAGGATGGCCGCATTTCATCAACGTATAGGTAGCCTGATCATCATTCACCAATATGATGTCGGGCTTCCAAAGACGTATCGTATCGATAAAGTTATACATCCGTTCCTCTTCCTCCTCAGCCATATAGCACTCACAATCGAGATAAAACGTGCGGATGTCCGCATTCACCCGGTTTTTTCTCAGTTCTTTCCGGATATCCGAGTTTAATTCCAGATAGTTCTTGTCATCCCACCGAAAAGATTGGATCACAAGCACACGGCTCCGCTTCGCCTCGGGTTTGCACCCCAACGCCAATAAGAGCAGAATAAAAACACCCCCGGCATAATTTAAAAATCTCATGTCCAAACTTTAAACAGTAAATGTGACAAAAGTACGACTATTTTCAGTATTCACATTCATTAGCTGTATCTTTCTTTCCTTTCATCCCTTCTAAAATGAATAAATAAATCTTTTATAGGGATTGTCAAGGAAAAGCCGTATATTTGTCCATTGGTTGAAAACCTTGTAAACTGTATATTAACAAGATTAATTCTATTAGTAAATGGGAAGAGTATTAGTTATTGGTGCAGGGGGCGTAAGTACCGTTGCTGTTAAGAAAATAGCGATGAATGCGGATGTCTTCACGGATATCATGGTAGCTAGCCGTACGAAAAGTAAATGCGACAAGATCGCCGCCGATATCAAGAACGTAAAAGTGCAAACCGCACAGGTAGACGCAGATAACGTGCAAGAGCTTGTTGCCTTGTTTAACGCCTTCAAACCGGATTTGGTGGTAAATCTGGCCTTACCTTATCAAGACTTGCATATCATGGATGCTTGTCTGGAATACGGCGTTAGCTATTTAGATACGGCCAACTACGAACCGCTTGATGAAGCCAAATATCAATACAGCTGGCAATGGGCCTATAAAGATCGTTTCGAGAAAGCCGGTCTTACCGCTATCTTGGGATGTGGTTTCGATCCGGGGGTTACCGGCGTATATACAGCCTATGCGGCAAAGCATCATTTCGACGAGATACACTATCTGGATATCGTAGACTGCAACGCAGGAGATCACCATAAGGCATTCGCTACCAATTTCAATCCGGAAATCAATATCCGTGAGATTACTCAACGTGGCAAATATTTCGAGGATGGGGAATGGAAGGAGACCGATCCGTTAAGCGTACATAAAGCCTTGAATTATCCGAATGTAGGACCGAAAGAATCGTATTTGATGTATCACGAGGAATTGGAAAGTTTGACCAAAAACTTCCCGACCCTCAAACGGGCTCGTTTCTGGATGACTTTCGGACAGGAATACTTGACTCATCTACGTGTCATCCAAAATATCGGTATGGCTCGTATCGACCCGATCCTTTACAACGGGCAGGAAATCGTTCCGATCCAATTCTTAAAAGCCGTATTGCCGAACCCGGGTGATCTGGGAGAGAATTATACTGGCGAGACTTCCATCGGTTGCCGCATCCGTGGTATCAAGGACGGTAAGGAATTAACTTATTACGTATACAACAACTGTAGCCACCATGCCGCTTATCTAGAGACAGGAGCGCAAGGTGTTAGTTATACCACCGGTGTTCCCGCCATGATCGGCGCCAAATTATTTATGCAAGGCATTTGGAAGAAACCGGGAGTATGGAATGTAGAGGAATTCAATCCGGACCCATTCATGAAAGAGCTAAATGAGCAAGGTTTGCCTTGGCATGAATTGTTTAACATTGACTTAGAATTGTAATATGGCAGTACAAATAGGCGATAAGGTTCCCGAGTTTTTGGGAACCGATCAAGACGGTAAAGAGGTAAAGATGAGTGACTATAAAGGGAAAAAAGTAGCGCTCTATTTCTATCCGAAAGATAACACGAGCGGTTGCACGGCGGAAGCATGCAGCTTACGTGACGGCTATCAAGCCTTACAAGCGAAAGGCTTCGAGATCATCGGAGTAAGCAAAGATAGCGCCAAATCGCATCAAGGCTTTATACAAAAGCAAAACTTACCTTTCCGTTTAATAGCGGACACAGACACGACCTTACAAGAACAGTTTGGTGTGTGGGCTGAGAAAAAAATGTACGGACGTTCATACATGGGGACTCTCCGCACCACCTTTATTATCAACGAAGATGGAATCATCGAAAAGATAATCGGTCCGAAAGAGGTGAAGACAAAAGACCATGCAAATCAAATCCTTAATTTATAAGGGACACATATGGCAAAAGAAGAAAATTTGTTCGAAGAAAAAGCGAAAGAAGAAGGTGGTAAACCAGCCGCTAACACGGATAAGCTAAAGGCTTTACGTGCGGCAATGGATAAAATCGAGAAGAACTACGGAAAAGGTTCGATCATGAAACTAGGCGATGAAAACATCGAGGATATCGAGGTGATACCGACAGGCTCTATCGCTTTAAACGCAGCGCTGGGCGTAGGCGGATATCCGAAAGGACGTATCGTCGAGATCTATGGTCCGGAATCTTCCGGTAAGACAACCATAGCGATCCATGCGATCGCCGAGGCTCAGAAAAAAGGAGGTATCGCCGCATTTATCGATGCGGAGCATGCTTTTGACCGTTTCTATGCTGAAAAGTTAGGCGTTGATGTAGAGAACCTATGGATCTCCCAGCCGGATAACGGTGAGCAGGCCTTGGAAATAGCCGAGCAGTTGATCCGTTCATCCGCCGTAGATATCATTGTTATCGACTCCGTAGCCGCTTTGACTCCTAAAGCTGAGATTGAGGGCGATATGGGAGACAGCAAGATGGGTCTGCAAGCTCGCTTAATGTCGCAAGCCCTTCGTAAATTGACAGCTGCGATCAATAAGACGAATACGACCTGTATCTTCATCAACCAATTGCGTGATAAGATCGGCGTAATGTTCGGGAACCCGGAAACGACGACTGGTGGTAATGCGTTGAAGTTCTACGCCTCAGTCCGTTTGGATATCCGTAGTATTGGAAAGCTGAAAGATGGTGACGAGATCAAGGGTAACCAAGTGCGTGTGAAAGTCATAAAAAACAAGGTGGCTCCTCCATTCCGCAAGGCAGAGTTCGATATCATGTTCGGTCAAGGTATCTCCCGTTCCGGAGAGATCATCGATCTTGGCTCTGAACTGAATATCATCAAGAAGAGCGGTTCGTGGTACAGCTACAATGATACCAAATTGGGACAAGGTCGTGATGCGGCAAAACAATGTGTCGAGGACAATCCCGAATTGGCAGACGAATTATCCGAATTAATATTTGAGGCATTAAAAGCCAACAAGTAATTTGCAGGGGCGGGCACCCCCCGCCCCTATACGAAATTGTAATGAGTAATAAAGACAAATATCGTTTACTTTGCAATACTGAAAAAAATATACCGATCTTCTCACATGACTGGTGGTTGGATACGGTTTGCGGAGAAAAAAAATGGGATGTCTTGCTTATAGAACAAAAGGGAAAGATACAGGCAACCCTCCCCCTTTACGTCCCCCATTCCGATATTGTCTCAATGCCTTCTTACACCCAAACAATGGGCCCTTGGTTCACCGCAAGTTCCTCCGACACGAAATATACGACCGAGTTAGGACGACGTCAAGAACTATGCAAACAATTCACGGAAGAACTAAAACGCTATCCGCACTTCCTGCAAAATTTCAATTATGACATCACGGATTGGCTTCCGTTTTATTGGGCGGGATATAACCAAACGACACGTTATACCTATTTATTAAAAAATATCCGGGATCATCAAGCGGTATGGGAGAATATGAGCCCCAATATCCGGCGAAATATTACGAAAGCGCAGAATAAATACCATATATCCGTAAAAAAAGGGATTCCTTTGAATGAGTTCCTAGCTGTACAAGCCCAAACATTTGACCGCCAGCATGTACGAATCAAGGAAGACACGAATGTACTGAAAGACTTGATCGCCACTTGCCGACAAAGAGGACAAGGTGATTTATGGGGAGGTTATGACGAGCAAGGCCATTTACATGCGGCCGCTTTCATCGTATGGCAAGATCGATCGGCTTACTATCTCGCTGGAGGAGGAAATCCGGTCTATAGAGGTTCCGGAGCGCAAAGCTACGTCCTGTGGGAATGTCTTCATTTCGTTTCTCAATTTACGACGGTATTTGATTTCGAAGGGTCTATGCTACCCGGAGTAGAACGTTTCTTCCGCGAGTTCGGAGCTATCCAAACCCCATTTTTCACAATATCTAGGGGGAAATTGAGTTTATTAGACAGAGCACGCATTAAACTAAGCAAATGGGTATGAAAAATCGCACTTTACATTATATAATACGTTTTCTTGTAGGAGATGATGTCCCTAGCGAACTGGTAGAAACGATCGGGTACACGGCTGATCCCAATAAATTCGACCGATATAACGTCGTTATCATTCCATCCGGCTTCTTTGATGGACAAACATACGGGACTCCCGCTTCCTTACCGGAACTCCCCTTGCAAGAGGTTCAAGGTATCCCCTTGTTATTCGGCTCGCCGAAAGAGGAATGGATAAGAGATACATGGGTGGTTCATGCCGATATCATCGCAAGTACTTATTTTCTAATTTCCAGATACGAGGAGATGATACGGCGTGGACTTCGGGATGAGCATGGAAGATTTCCCGGTAAAGAGTCCTTACCCTACCGGGCCGGTTTCCTGCATCGTCCGATCGTGGATGAATATCGCATGCTGCTTCATTGTTGGCTACGCCAATCCCGGTTACGTGTACCCGAGGTAAAAAAGCAAATCCGGAAGATCTACCTCACGCACGACGTAGATTCTCCGACTCTATATCGTTCGTGGAAAGGTTTGATACGGTCTATTAGAGATAGAAGAGGTTTATATAAATCCTTTCAAGGTAAATTCGGTACCCTTGAGAAAGACCCGTTTTATACCTTTCCTTGGTTTTTCCGCCAGAATAGTATCCTTCAGGACTTGATCGGGAAGGAACAATGTCACCCTATCCTATTTATCCGGAACGGGGGGAAAGCCAAGCACGACAAACCTCATTACGATTTGAGGAATAAAGATATTCGTAAATTGATAAAAAGTGCTCTAGAGCATAATGTAACTATTGGTTTGCATAGTAGCTACCAAGCGGGTACGACTCCCAGCCTTATCCGGAAAGAGAAAACCGGTCTGGAAGATCATATCGGTAAAAATGTTCGGTTCAACCGTCATCATTTCTTGGCTATCCGGGAACCGGAAGATATGGACCAAATAGAGGCTGCTGGGGTTACGGACGATTTCACCATGGGGTATGCCGATGTCTCCGGATTCCGGTTAGGGACTTGCTACCCGGTTCGTTGGATCAATCCGATCACCCGCCGGCTATCTCCTCTCCGACTACATCCGCTTATTATAATGGATTGTACCCTAGAGGAGGAAAAATATATGGGACTGGATTTTGACAGGGCTTTAACCTATTGCCGGAATTTAGTGGAACAAGTAAATAATGTAGGAGGTGAATTGGTTTTACTATGGCATAATGACTCCGTACAAGAAGGGTCCGGAAGTTATTTACGTAAATTATACGCCCAGCTATTAAAAGAATTAGCGAAGCAGTGAAAACAACAAAATCCCTGTATTCAAATAAATCAGAAAGAATGATTACTAATTGTAAAAATATTTTAGTCCTCGCCCCTCATACGGATGATGGGGAACTTGGGTTGGGGGGAACTATCTCACGCCTGATAGAAGATGGTAAAAAAGTGACCTATGTGGCTTTCTCCACCGCACAGCAATCGGTTCCCGAAGGTTTTCCGAAAGATATCTTGAAGACAGAGGTCAAGCAAGCGACCCAGACCTTAGGTATAGAACCGGGAAACCTAATCATATACAATTACGAAGTAAGAAAACTGGGATACGCAAGACAAGAGATATTAGAGGAGTTAATACGCCTGAAAAAAGTATCCGATTTTGACCTAGTCTTCATCCCTAGCTTGCACGACATCCACCAAGATCATACGACGATCGCCCAAGAGGGTCTACGAGCGTTCAAAAACACGAATATATTAGGTTATGAGTTAATCTGGAACAACCTGACATTCAATACACAATGTTTTGTAAGGCTGGAAGAGCGCCATATCGACGCAAAGGTAGAATCATTGAAAGCCTATAAATCGCAAGGAGCGAGAGATTATCTATCCAAGGACTTTATCTATTCATTAGCAAGAGCACGGGGCGTCCAAGCAGGATGTACCTATGCGGAAGCGTTTGAAGTCATTCGTCTATTCTTATAACCCTGATTGAATCCATGAATAAACTCCTTATCATATGTGATATGTTCCCACCCGCTTTCGCCCCCAGAATGGGATATCTATGCAAATATTTGACACGCATGGGATGGGAAGTTACCGTAGTGACAGAATACATAGAAGACAATACATTCGAATTCCTTACGGGGTATGCGGACGTGTATTGCGTCCGCTACTACAAAGCATCAGGAAAGATCTCAAAGCATATCGAATGGATGTGGGTCATGTTTCTAGACATCTTGTTTGGTTATAAAGACATGAAAATAATCAACGCATGTATTCCCTTAATAAAGACCAACCAGTACAAAGGAATATTGTGTAGCACATACCGTACCTTTCCTTTAACCGCCGCCAAGACGTTAGCGATCCATACCAACCTCCCTTTCGTCGTGGATTTACGAGATATTATCGAGCAATACGCCTCCAACGAATATATATCGCATAAATTCCATACATTTTCATGGCTAGACGCATTCATCACAAAGCGATTTCGCAAACGGTTACTTAGAAAGCGGAATAACGCTTTGGAGGTAGCGGATTGTGTCACGACCGTATCGCCTTGGCACGTGGAGGTACTTAAACAATATAATCCCAATGTAAAACTGATTTATAACGGATTCGATCCCGAGTTGTTCTATCCGCAACAAATCAAGACCTCCCGGTTTATCATTACCTATACCGGACGGTTGTTAAGTTTAGCGATCCGAAATCCGGAGTTATTATTTGCGGCCATCGCCCGTCTTACGGAGGACAAGGTCATTATCCCCGAAACTTTTCGAGTTGTATGGTATACCGATCAAGAGTCCCGCTCCATCATCCGCCAAGAGGCCGAACAACATGGGGTGCAATCTTTCATGGATTACCATGAGTATGTACCGGCATCCGATATTCCCCTCATCTTGAACAAAAGCTCGGCTGCTTTCCTTGACGAATAAGTTTGACACGTCTGGTCCAAAAGGCTTCATGACAACTAAGTTCTTTGAATCGCTTGCGGTAGAAAAACCCATCTTATGCGTACAGAGTGACGAGGCTTACCTCGCCGAAGCCATCAAGGAGACCCATTCTGGACTGGCCGCAACCCGGGTAGACGAGGTGTACGATTTCTTGAAACATTACTATGAGGAATGGCAGGAAAAAGGATATACGACCTCGCCCATCAATCGGGATAAGCTATCGAATTATTCCCGGAAAGAGCAAGCTAGCCAATTTGCGCGTATATTTGAGGAGATTTAAGCAGATGGATAAATACCTCAACATAGTATCGTTCAATATACCTTATCCCGCCAATTACGGAGGGGTCATTGATGTGTATTATAAACTGGAGGCCTTGCATGCATGCGGCGTGAAACTCATATTACATTGTTTCGAATATGAACGTCCGCACGCACCGGAATTAGAAAGCATTTGCGACAAGGTTTTCTATTATAAACGCCGTACCGGGGTAATCGCTAATTTAACATGGCTCCCTTACAATGTATATAGCCGTAAAGATCATCGCTTGATCGAGAATCTTTTACAAAATGATTACCCGATCTTATTTGAGGGCCTCCACTCCTGCTATTATATGGACGATCCCCGTTTAAGAAACCGGATGAAGATATTCCGGGAGTGCAATATCGAGCACGATTATTATCGCCACTTGGCAAAGTCTGGCAAAGGATTGGTTCGCAATGCCTTTTTCAAGATCGAGGCCATGCGCTTCCAAGCCTATCAGAAAGTAGCACAGTACGCAAATCTGATAATCGCCGTATCCACGACAGACGCAGACTATTTACGAAAACAATTTCCCAATCAAAGGATCGAGTTCGTTCCTTGTTTCCACGAGAATAACCGGATTACGGCCAAACCGGGAAAATCCGATTATATTTTATATCATGGCAAGTTATCCGTTATCGAGAATGAGCGAGCCGTGTTATTTCTCACCAAGCATGTTTTCAGCCAATTAAAACATACCTGCATAATAGCGGGCATGAACCCGACCCGTTTGATACGAGAGGCAGCCGCTCCTTACCCACATATAAAAGTAGAAGCAAATCCCAGTAAGGAACGTATGGACGCATTGATCCACAACGCACAAATTCATATGCTAATCACATTTCAAGATACCGGCCTAAAACTAAAGCTTTTGAACAGCTTATTCGCCGGAAGGCATACGATTGTCAATCATCTCATGCTAGCGGGTAGCGGATTAGATCCTTTATGCCATATCGCCGATACGCCGGATGAGATGATACGGGCTTGCGAACAATTAATGGCCCTACCTATAGATAAAGAGGCGATAGATAAACGAAAACAATTATTGTTCCCTGCTTTTTCTAATGAAGATCAGGGGATACGTTTATACAAGATGATATATGATGAAAGAGAATAGAAGTGATTTATTACATACATTAACCGAACGTTTGAAAGCGATCGACTATAATAAATTACCTATCAGCGATTATAATAAGCGATACATCGGCAACTTAAAGCCGGCGTTAAGCTATTTCATGCATATATACGCAGATTGCCTACAAAGAGGACTTCAAGCGATACAAACCCCTATCTCCGATGTCACGCTAATCGATTATGGAGGAGGAACCGGCTTCCTTAGTATTCTGGCGAAATCCATAGGAATAGGACAAGTTATTTATATTGATCTTAACCCATCTTCCGTGGAGACGATCCAGCTATTGAAACAAATAATAGGAATAGGCCCCGATACCATACTCCATGGAGATTCAGATGTTCTTGCGGACTGGTGCGCAAGGAACAAAGTCTCCCCCCAACTTTTAATCGCTACGGACCTGATAGAACATGTCTATGATTTATCTTTGTTCTTCAAGGATTTAATCCATATAAACGATTCCATGTATCTACTATTCACGACAGCCTCTACACCATTCAACCCGTATGTCCAACAACGGTTACATAAGATGATGATCGGATGCGAAAGTGGATCTTTGGAATCCCCCAACTATTATACATTACGAGAGCAATTCATAACGAAACTTTGCCCGGCTTTCTCCCCAAAAGAAGTAGAGACATGGGCCCGGCAGACTAGAGGCTTGACCTATCCCGATATCCAAAAAGCGATCGAGAAAAAGAGTTTACCAAGCCCGGAAGACCCATACAATACTTGCGATCCGGCTACAGGTAATTGGGCCGAACGAATCCTTCCCATACAGACTTATGAGGACTTATTGGCACCCTACCAGTTCAAGCTTAAAGTAGAGAAAGGATTTTATAACGCAGACCGAAACAACCCAGTTCTTTCTTTGATATGCAAAGGTATCAACGCATTGATCCGCAACAGCGGCTCCTTTGGTTTTCTATTGGCACCATTCATCATTCTCTCCTGCGGCAAGGAGCGAGCAGATGCCATCTAGAACATATTCACGGGTCAAGTCCTCTGCTTTCAAGATTTGGTCGTTCCACTGCAATAAATCAATATCTATCGGCACACGCCCACAAGATTTATCTTCCGGCTTACGGCCGATGCAGCATTCTATATCTTTCAAGACATCCTTTATTCGCGCCGGACTCTCCTCGCTATACAAAACAGCCACTCGATTCAAAAATGTAGTTGATAATGGACAATCGATCGGTTCCGTATAAACTGGCTGAGAAAACTGTATAAAAACAAAATGAGCACGCAGCATCTCCGCCGCGCGCTCCATATTTTTCTCTTTATCCCAATTAGAGCCTAAGCACAATAGAACCCGGTTTCGTTTATTCTCCATCTCCGGCTAAAAGCGTTTAGTCATTCTTATGATTATTCAAGAATGTATTGATAAAACCGATCAACTTCACGAAAGAAGCGGAAAATTGTCCGGTATCGCTATTACGGATAGAGATAAATTTCTCCTTACCTTCCGTGGTAAATGAAACCTGATACATGATATCCCCTAAATCCCGGTTCGTCTCCTCCTCAAAGCCATAAGAGTCTTTCATCTTAAAGAAATTACATTTTTGCAGAATCGGTTTTAAAGAAGCAAACTCCTCGTCAGTCAATGTCCCCTCCATAATTTTAGGATCTCGTTTCTTGGCGAAATTATCCATATAATAATTATACTCCTCGATACGGAATGTCTTGTCACTATCAAACAGAACCATTAGTTTGTAGTTATCTACACTTTCCATACTATAACTAAAAGAGAAATCCTTCAATTCTTTTTTACAGCCTGTAAAACAAGCAGACAGAAGAACCAATAAGGTGGTGAACAAAGTAATTCGTAGTTTCATTTGTCTAAAGTTGAAATTTGTGGCACAAACATACATAAAATACTCGAAAAACAACCCATGGAAATAAAAAAATACCTATTAGTTGGTATTGGTGGTACGAAGTTTTCAAGCTACCTTCGCGTAACATTTAATAGGACATGAGATTATCAGAACTTCGCACAGGCGATAAAGGTGTTATAGTAAAGGTAATGGGTCGCGGAGCTTTCCGCAAACGCATTATCGAGATGGGATTTATCAGAGGGAAAGAAGTGATCGTTATACAAAACGCTCCGCTCAAAGACCCTATTCACTATCGTGTAATGGGATATGATGTCTCATTGCGACGCTCGGACGCCGCATTGATCGAAGTCGTTAGCGCGGCGGATTTCGAGAAGGAACAAGCTACCTCGGTACAAGATACGAACAGGAGTGCAGACTCTTTTATCCTGCCTTCCGGCAATGAATTGCAAGCCATCGCATTACATAAAGGAAAAACAATTAACGTAGCCTTGGTTGGTAATCCGAACTGCGGAAAGACCTCTCTTTTCAATTTCGCATCCGGAGCACATGAGCATGTGGGTAACTATAGCGGCGTGACCGTAGATGCCAAGGAAGGAACCTTCCAACAGAATGGCTATACATTCCGCATCGTAGATTTACCGGGTACTTACTCCCTATCCGCTTACACGCCGGAAGAATTATACGTGCGTAAGCATTTGAATGAAGAGCAACCAGACGTGGTGATCAATGTTATCGACGCATCCAATCTGGAGCGAAACCTATATTTGACCGCCCAACTGATCGATATGGACGTTCGCATGGTAATCGCCTTAAACATGTATGATGAGCTGGAACGCCATGGTAATAAATTCGATCATGAGTCCTTAGCGAAAATGATCGGGGCACCGATTATCCCGACCGTAAGTAAAACAGGCTTTGGCATAGAGGATTTGTTTAACCGTGTAATCAAGGTATACGAAGAAGAAGATCCTGTCATCCGTCATATCCATATTAATTACGGAGAGTCTTTAGAGAAAGGGATCAGCAACGTTAGGAAGACCTTGAAAAATAGCGTGGATATACCCAAAAGCTTGTCAAAGCGCTATCTATCTATCAAGCTATTAGAGGGAGACCGGGAGATAGAGACATTTATAAAAACGCTGCCCGGTGCCGAAACGATCTTCCAAGAAAGAGACCGTAATACAGCCCTAATAGAAAAGTTATTGCAAGAGGATTGTGAGACCGCATTCACGAACGCACGCTATGGCTTTATTTCCGGAGCGTTGCGTGAGACTTACGAACAAAATATGATCAAAGAGGCAACGAGTACGCAGATCATCGATCTATTCGTCACGCATAAAGTCTTAGGCTTCCCTATCTTTATCCTATTCATGTGGATCATGTTCGAGGCCACTTTCCGTTTGGGAGGCTATCCGATGGAATGGATAGAGGCATTGGTCGAGGTGATCGGTAATTTCGTGCGCAACCATATGTCGGAAGGACCTTTGAAGGATCTTCTCGTGGATGGTATCATCGGTGGCGTGGGAGGTGTTATCGTGTTCCTGCCGAATATCTTGATTCTGTATATGTTCATATCGTTCATGGAAGACTCCGGATATATGGCACGTGCGGCTTTTATCATGGATAAGATCATGCATAAGATGGGACTGCATGGAAAGTCGTTCATCCCTTTAGTGATGGGATTCGGTTGTAATGTTCCTGCTATCATGGCCTCCCGTACGATAGAGAGCCGTAATAGCCGGATGATAACGATGTTGGTAAATCCGTTGATGAGCTGTAGCGCCCGCCTGCCGGTTTATGTATTGCTGACCGGGGCGTTTTTCCCGAAGAACGCCAGCTTTGTGTTATTAGCTTTATATGTATCCGGAATCTTGCTGGCAGTTATCATGGCCCGTCTTTTCAAACGCTTCCTGTTTAACGAGGAGGATGTTCCTTTCGTAATGGAACTCCCCCCCTACCGGATGCCTACCGGCAAATCCATCATGATCCATATGTGGGAGAAAGCGAAACAATACTTGCACAAGATGGGAGGTATCATCTTGGTCGCTTCTATCATCATCTGGTTCTTGGGATATTTTCCTCGTCATTCGGAAAACGGAGATGTTTTTGATCGCCAGATAGCGGAGATCGAAAATACGGAGTTGGATTCTCAAGAAAAAACAGATACGATAGAGGAGTTAGAACGCTTGAAGGCAATCGACCACCAACAAAATTCGTATATCGGGCGTATCGGCCAGACGATTCAACCGATCTTGGCTCCTTTAGGATTCGATTGGAAAATGAGTGTAAGCCTACTTACCGGTATGGCGGCGAAAGAAGTTGTTGTCAGCACGTTAAGCGTATTATACACGGGGAATGCCGATGATGACAGCCAAGCCCTGTCGGAGCGTTTGAAGCAAGACCGTAACGCGGAAGGTAATTTGGTATTCACACCGCTCATAGCGATTAGCTTAATGCTTTTCGTCTTGATTTATTTTCCGTGCATAGCGACTATATCGGCTATTGTCAACGAGTCTGGCTCATGGAAATGGGGTATATTCGTTATCATTTATACTTGTGTCCTAGCATGGATCGTTTCTTTCATTGTTTATCAAACGGGGAATTTCTTTGTGGGTTTATTCAGCTAAGAACTTTCCTATGTTTTATTTAGTTATATATAGGAGGTAAATTTATAGGTATGTGGCAAGATATAGCAGTTTGCGTTATTGGTATCTCGGTTATCGGATATATCGCATATAAGGTTTATCGAATGCTTACGAAACCGAAATCCAGTGATCCTTGCTGTGGGTGTAGTGGGTGTTCGTTGAAAAAAGAGTTTAGAATGAAGGAATAACAAAATATTTTTTATATTTGCGTTATTCTAATACACCATAGGTTATGAATAACACGGCCTTACAAATATATGCCCTTTTTATCCTGCTGATCTTATCAGTAGGCTGTAAAGATGATTGGAAAAACCTTAACTTGCGTAGCGGAGAGAATGAACCTTTTTATTGGGAAAACAATAAGCTCGCAGCTCAGAGACTAGCGAAAATCATGTACAATAAAACAGATAGTGGAAGTTATGAACGTTTTAAGATCGTCCATATTTCGGATTCTCATTTATCCTCTTGGTCTCCGAGCAATAATTACGAGTTACCTATAAATCTACGACAATCCATCCAATTCGCCAATCAACAAGAACTGCGGATCAATGCGATAACCGCTACGGGTGATTTTATCTCTATTGATAAGAAAAAGAAGGCGAAAGAATATATGCACTCATTTATTCATTACCTTTATGATGAAAATCATGTCCCCACCTTTATTTGTACAGGAAATCATGATAGTAATTCCGAAGAAGAGATAGGCAGTACCTTCTTTTATAAAAACGAGATCAACGAAATATTATTCGCCAACAGTAATTATTCGAAGAATCGAAATAGTGCCGAGAATTATTACTATTCGGATGTAGCAAACCCTCAAGGAGGTACGATCCGTTTCATCGCCCTCGATATGTTAGACCAACCAGCATCCCAATATAATACTTTATCTTACGCATATTTCTCCCAGAAACAAATAGACTGGCTTATAAACACCGCATTAAAAAATGGCATGACAGACCATCATAGCGTCATTATCTTAACTCATTACCCATTTCAACGCCGTAGTGTAAATAACGATACCTATTTATGTGATGGGGATTATGTCCATTCGTGGAATATGATTCCCGAAATCATTGAAGCCTTTCGTACTCGTTCCTTATTAGAAAAAGTATATCCAAATCAATTCAACCTAGACCCCATCAATGTCAAAGCAGATTTCAGTGACCGCAAAGGAGAATTTGTCTGCTATCTAGGTGGACATATCCACTGCAACGCCTATTTTGACGTGACTGGATTAGAAAACGAAAGCACGGAACTCGTTCCACAAAAAATGATCCTTTGTACCAATCAAGCTCCAAGTGAAAAAGGCGTGGTATACAACAGGGTCATACGTGAAGAGGATAGCCTATCAAGTAACAGTTTTTGTATCTATGCTGTAGATACAAAAGAAAAGAAGATTTACATCACCTATTTCGGTGCCTATAAACCTTCTAATGATTGTAACTATCCGGAGATTCATACAATCTCGTATAATTAAAATTTACCGACCTATACAATGATAGATAAAGCCGGTTTCCTCTAACTCTGTCTTGTCATAAATATTACGTCCGTCTAAAATTAAAGGCGTGGACATCAATTTCTTGATAACAGACCAGGAGGGCATACGAAATTCTTTCCATTCCGTAACAAGCAACAGAGCGTCTGCATCTATCACGGTCTCATAAATATCTTTACCATATGAAATCACCCCCACAGGTAAACGTCTTTGAGCCTCGGGCATTGCAACCGGATCATAGGCGGAAATTACACATCCGGCTTCTTTCAACTTTTTGATTAAGACTAGCGAAGGAGCCTCTCGCATATCATCCGTTTCCGGCTTAAAAGCCAACCCCCACAAAGCGATCGTCCGACCTTTCAGACTTCCCGCATAATGTCTCTGCAGTTTTTCGAAAAGAATTGACTTTTGTTTTTCATTAACCTCCTCCACCGCTTTCAGTACTTTCATCTCACAGCCATTTTGCTCGGCTGTTTTAATCAGCGCCTTTACATCTTTCGGAAAACACGATCCCCCGTATCCACAGCCTGCGTAAAGAAATTTTTTACCGATACGTGTATCCGAACCGACACCCTTGCGGACCATATTTACATCTGCCCCAACCCGCTCACACAAATTGGCGATGTCGTTCATAAACGAGATACGAGTCGCCAGCATTGAATTGGCCGCATACTTGATCATTTCTGCCGAAGGTATATCCGTAAAAATCATCCGTTCTCCGCTCAGCATAAATGGTTTATATAAACGTGACATAATTTTACAAGCACGGATACTCTCCGTACCTACGACAACTCGGTCCGGGGTCATAAAATCTTTGACAGCGGCTCCCTCTTTCAAAAACTCCGGATTTGAAGCGACCTCGAAAGCGACTTTTTCTCCTCGTTTATCTAATTCCTCTTGAATAACCGCTTTAACTTTTTGAGCGGTCCCCACGGGAACAGTCGATTTCGTTACGAGAATCGTATATTTTTTAATATGTCGGCCGAAAGTCCTTGCGACAGCCAAAACATACTTCAAGTCTGCAGAGCCATCCTCATCCGGCGGAGTCCCGACAGCCGAAAAAACGACTTCTACATCATCCAGACAAGATGTTAGATCAGTCGTGAAATGCAAACGTCCCGCCTCTAGATTACGTTTGACCATATCTTCCAAACCCGGCTCATAAATCGGAATTTCGCCGAGAAGCAGACGGTCAATTTTATTCTGGTCGATATCGACACACGTGACATCGACACCCATTTCTGCAAAACAAGCCCCGGATACCAGTCCGACATATCCCGTACCTACAATTGCGATATTCATAAATTTATTACTATGTTTATACTCTATCCATTACCTGCTGCAACCAGAAGAAAATTCCCGTACGGCTGATATGGGTTTTGTAGCCCAGCCGCCGCATCGCCCTCATGAATCGCGTATCGCGGCAGATATGCCACTGCATGAAATGGTAGAGACCGGAAGTGACCAGCAGGCTTACGGCAATAACCGCATACAGCTGGACGGCGATCGAAAAGCCCGAAGCTTCCAGCGCCCACCAGCACAACACGACAAACATATTCACCCCCAGAATAGCCAGTGTCGTCGCCACATGGGAGCATCCGAGGTCGATAAACATATGATGCAGGTGTGTCTTATCGGGACGGAACGGGGAGGTCCCTTTCAATATGCGCGTCGACATCACCCGCAGCGTATCGAATACGGGAACCGACAATACCGCCAACGTGAAAGGCACCAGTCCTACGTTCGGATTCACATAGGCAGCGACCCGCGACCCGTTCTGCAGGATCGCGATTACAAAAACCGACATGACGACGCCCATGACAAGCGTTCCGCCGTCACCGATGAACATTTTCGACGTTTTGCCGAAAACATTATGCAGAAAAAAGGGAATCAGGGCGCCGACCGAGACTGCGGCCAAGATAGTCATCGGCGCTTCGCCGGCAAGAAAGAAGAGCGTGCCGAAGATCAGACATGCCATAATGCAATAGCCGGACGAGAGACCGTTGACGCCATCTACCAAGTTGATGGCATTGATAATACCCACTGCCGCAACGACCGTCAAAGGCACTGCATACCAATAAGAAAACCGGCCGATGTTCCACAATCCATGAAAATCGTCTATACAGTAACCGCCGACGAAAATCAGCAATAAAACGACGACGATCTCGATCACGAATCGCAAACCCGGTGAAAGACTCAGAATGTCGTCCATCGTGCCGGTATAGAGCATCGCCATCATGGCCATAATTACGACCGGCAGACCGGAGCAATCAACGACGGAGCTCATACATCCGATCGCAATCACGACTCCGAAAAAGACAGCGACCCCGCCGAGGACAGGAACCGGCGTACGCTGCAATTTACGGGCATCCGGATTATCGACGATGTTTTTCAGCAGAGCGATCTTCACCAGACGGGGATGTATCCAACCGACCAACAGAAGAGCCGTGAAGAAAGGAATAATGATTGTGTAGCAAAGAGGCGTTGCCATACCAATTATTTATTTTCCGTGACAGCAGTGTAGAATATGTAGAATATGCAGAGAGTATAAACAAGATAAAGATTCAAGACTGTCATTATGCAATATATCGCTCTGTAGCAGCAGATTGCCAAATGTCGATTCGTTCGGCGACATAACGAACCACACAGCAGACGCAGCAGAACCGATCGTCGTCGGAGCAGAACGGAGTCCGACTGTAATCGTACATGAAGCGGGCGATTCGCCGTGCAAGGCGGCGGTCCGGATCATACGCATTGCCCAGAACCGCCGTATCGTACAACCGGGCTAAAGTATAGAGGTAATTTTCGTCGAAGTTGCCGGCGTCTTCGGGAACCGGCAAAGAGTTCCGGAAATATTCGAACGACCGTTTTACCGCACTGTCATTCGTTTTGTCGAGGAACGCATACGAGTAACGGTTCATCACGCCGATACGCTCCAGCGCAACATCCGGCGACACGCCGCTCCAGCTGCCGTCCCGGTTCATTTCGGCGATCCAGCCGGAAATCTGCCGTTTCAGGAGCAGCAGATATTCGTCGCCGGCATCCGGACCGGGGTAAAGCAGGTCGATCAGACAATGACAAACACCTGTCCGGATCAACAATTCCGATTCGTCCGGCCGGAGAGAAGAGCGCTTTTCGTTACCGCCGAGACAATCCCGGACGAGTTCGTCGGCCATTGCGAAACAGCCCCCTTTCCTTTTCGAGACGTCGCCGGACACGGTCCCGCAAACGAGCGTATACATGGCATGGACCATCCGGCAGCGCAGCGCAGCATCCGACTCGCGGCGGCAGCGCTCCCGCAGCACACCGAACAGCGTATCGATCCTTTGCAGCCAGATTTTCCGGGTTCCGTACTCACCGGAGGGGAAGTCGAACGTCGCCAGATCGCACAATGCGGCGTACGTCCGCGCCAACGAAAGCAGGCGGACATTCGTCGCCCCCGCAAAATCGGCATTCAGCAGGGAAGGCAGCAGTTCTTTCAAATATTCCGGCGTCATAACGACCAAAAAATCAATCTCTGTAATTCAGGAAAAACCGAACCCGGCCATCAAATCTTTTCGACCAGCGCCGAGGGAATGGAGGCGGTAGCCACCGCCGTGATGCCGTCGATCTTGACCACGACCCGTTTCCCGCGGGAATTCTTCACCCGCATGAGCTGGCCCTCGACCCCTTCGAATACGCCGCCCGTGATCCGCACCTTGTCCCCTTTCGACAAGGCGACCTCTTCGGGCGACATGAAAAGCACCTGTTCGTCTTCATTGCCCGCAACGGCGATAAAGTTCCGCATCTGCTCTTCGGGCACGACCATGATCTGATTCTCACCGTTTTGCGGGTGCATCACATAACGAAGCATCGGCAGCTTATAGGTTTTCAGCTCGTCGATGACCCCGCGTGTCGAACGGATGAAAATATAGTTGTGCACGGCGGC
>ERZ833822.1141-NODE-1141-length-24282-cov-6.637677_pt1 | contig 24282 bp, 22 predicted proteins | sample MGYA00519913_ERZ833822 | MGnify/ENA primary metagenome ERZ833822 (study PRJEB31850, sample SAMEA3708746) | human gut metagenome | biome: human gut; feature: human-associated habitat; material: faeces | place: China | collected 2014 ... | reverse complement strand
CCTGCGGGACGATGCCGATCGCCATTTTGAATTGCTGCCAGTCACGGCGAATGTCGTAACCTAAAACAGAAACGTTTCCGTTGTCAGGCGTTACAGTCTTGGCCAGTACACCGATCAAAGTGCTTTTTCCGGCTCCGTTTTCGCCTACTAAGCCCATGATCGTTCCACCGGCAATGGAAAAGCTGATGTGTTCCAGCCGGAAATTCACATAGGAACGCCCCAGATCCCGTACTTCTAAAATATTCTGCATGGCTATTCTTCCTCCCGATAAAAAATGGTCAGTGCCTGCACCAGCGATTCCAGCGAAATGCCGCTGACGCGGGCAATTTCCGCCGCCGCCAGCAGGTTTTCCAGGTTATGCTCGCCCCGCAGGGCCACGTCCTCGCGGCGCACGATGGGCGTTACGCGTCCGTTTTCCGCCATGCACAGCATGCCGTCCGCCCGCAGGAAACCGCCGTTTTCCACCACGCTCTTACGCGTGAACCAGCGGCAGCTCCCCTTTACATCCGCGGCCATGGCGCGGGTGACCTCGTTTTCATAGCCCAGCACGGCTTTTCCGTCCGGCTTCTGGTACAGGAGGATATTGCGCTTGGCGTCGATGTACTCCTGCATATCCTTGTGGTGGTCCAGATGGTTGGGGGTGACGTTGGTCACCACGGCCACATTGGGGCTGGAATGCATGCTGATGAGCTGGAAGCTGGACAGCTCTACCACGGCCACATCGTCGGGGCTCACCTCGGGCAGCATGGGCAGCAGCGCTGCGCCGATGTTGCCGCCCAGATGTACCTTGCGGCCAGCGGCCTCGAAGAACTTGGCGATCAGGGTGGTGGTGGTGGTCTTGCCGTCGGAGCCGGTCACAGCCACGATGGGGCAGGGGCAGAAATCAAAGAACAGTTCCACCTCGCTGGTGACCATGGTACCGGCCGCCATGGCATCCTGCAGGGGTTTCTCAAAGTAGCCCACAAAGCCGGGGGTGCGCATAATGATATCCTGGCCCTTGAAGCCGTCCAGATAGTTCTCGCCCAGGCTCAGGTCGATGCCCAGCTCCCGGATGGTGGCGGCGTAATCTCCGAAGTCCTCCACGCTCTTTTTCTGGTCGCACAGGGTAACGTGTGCCCCCAGCTCCACAAATTCTTTGATCAGGGTCTTGTGGCTGACGCCCGCGCCGATAAAGGCCACCTTTTTGCCCTTGATGAGCTGTTCGAGCTTCTGTTGATCCTTCTGCATAAAAACAGATCCTCCTTCGTACAGTATCGTATTCTGAACACGCCGGAACTGCCCGGCATTTGTGAGTTTCGCTGTACTATTATAGTCCATTTGGCCGCGCTTGGCAACGGAAAACCGTGCACTCGGCACCAAAAAGCGCGGTAAATTCACAAAAAGGCAATTGTTTTTTGTTTGTGATTCTGCTACACTTGTCGTTGCAGAGCCGTTTTTGAGGGTTTCTGCACCATGATGAACGGAATGAGGGTTTCTTTCTTGAATCGTTTTTTGCGCATGACCGCAGTGGTGCTTGCCGCTGCGTTTGCTTTTCTGCTTGCGGGCTGCGGCGGCAGCTCCGCCAGCACCAGCTTTACCTGGTTTGTGGACAATATCCCCGCAAACCTTGACCCGCAGGTAGCCACCAAGGCCGAGGATGTGATCGCCTGCGAGAACCTGTACGGCGGACTCGTGCGCCGCAATGCCAGCGGCGAGCTGGTGCCGGACCTGTGTGAGCGGTGGGAGATTTCCTCCGACGGGCTCACCTATACCTTTTATTTAAAGAGCGGCCTGACCTACACCGGCACGAAAGGTGCCGCCACAGACTACGCCATCACCGCTGAAGATTTCGTGTATGCATTTCGCCGGGTGTTCGACCCCCAGACAGCCTCGCCCTATGCGGTGGAGTTTTCTGCCATCCAGAACAGTGCCGCCGTGCTGGACGGCACTGCCGACCCCGGCACGCTGGGCGTGTCGGCCATCGGAGAACTGACGCTGGTGTTCCGCCTGAGCGAGCGGGACGACACCTTCCTTTCCAAACTCATCCTGCCGGGTGCCATGCCCTGTGACGAAGCCTTTTTTGAGAGCACCCGCGGCACCTACGGTCTGAGCAGTGCATCCACTCTGTCCAGCGGCAGCTTTTACATCTACAACTGGACGGCCAGCGGCCTGTTCCTGCGCCGCGGTGCCGCGTCCCCGCTGGTAAACAACCTGCGCCTTGTGCAGAACACCAGCAACACCGACAAGAGTGCCGCCCAGCTCATTGCAGACGAAAAGTGCTCGGCCGCCCTGGATGACACCGCCGAAGCCACTTCCCTGCAGAGCGTGGAATACTCCGACACCACCTGGGCCCTGCTGTTCAACGCATCAGAAGGCTCGGTGTTCGCGGTTGCATCCCTGCGGCAGGCGCTGGCCGGCATCGCCCTGCAGAACCTGTCGGTGCCCTCCTCGGGGCTGTTCACGGAGGTGACCGGCCTTGTTCCGGACGGCCTGACTGTGGACGGCATCGACTACCGCGATGCTGCCGGGGACCTGCTGCCCACCATCCCGGATGCAAAGGCACTGTACATGCAGGCCCGGCAGGGCATGGCCAGCTCCGACTTCAACGGGGTGACCATTCTGCTGCCCCAGGGCTCCGGCCTGACCGAGACGGTGGAGCAGATCAACGGTGCCTGGCAGAAAGACTGTTCCCTCTTCTTCTCGGTGGAAGAGGTGCCGCAGGAGGAGTTCGACGCCCGCCTTGCCAGCGGCAAATACACCATCGCACTGGCTCCCATCCGGGCCGAGGGCGGCAGCGTATACCAGATGCTGCAGCAATTTGCCGGAGACAACAATCTGACCGGTCTCACCGACCCGCTCTATGCCGGGGCCCTGTCTGAAAGCATCCAGCGCACCGGCTCCGCACGCTGCCAGCTGCTGCGTGAATGTGAACGCCAGCTGCTGGAGGGCTGCACCGTGGTGCCGCTGGCCGCCCAGCAGAAGCGTCTGCTGGTGGCCGATGGCGTGGAAGGGCTGGTGTTCGACCCCTTTACCCCGGTGCTGGACCTGACCTACACCACGAAAAACTGACCCGACCGTTTTCGGCGCGATCCGCTCTTGACATTTGTCCCCTGCTTTGCTACAATAGTAAAGCAGTGTGCAGGGTTAGCTCATCCGGTAGAGCGACTGCTTCCCAAGCAGTAGGCGGCGGGTTCGAGTCCCGTATCCTGCTCCAGCACAATAAGCCCCCGGTCTTGCATGAATTTCGTGTAGGGTCGGGGGCTTATTTTATGCCGCTCTTGCGTTTTTCCCGGTACTGTGCTATACTTCTCTGCGAACTGAACAAAAACAGCAGGTGCGTTCCGCCGCAGGCGCTATGCCGCGACAGGAACGTTAAAAGGGAAGCGGGTGCAAATCCCGCACGATCTCGTCACTGTGATAAGGGAGCCCGCGGCCCGGGTGCTTCTGGCACCGGCCACTGAAGCGTTGCTTTGGGAAGGCGGCGGCGGGCGCAGATCTTTCAGCCAGGAAACCTGCCTGCTGTTGGTACAGGAGCGCACCGCTCCGGACCACGAGGAATTGGTCGTGCCGAAAAGCCTATGGATCATGGGTCTTTTTGTGTTGCCATTCCGCAAGCAGAAAGGCCTTTTTTGTTTGCGGAAAACGCCCTTTCAGAGCCTTGTTCAGGGGGATGCAAACTGTTCTATACGAACAAAAAGGAAAGGAATTTATTATGAGAAAACGCAACATCCGCAAGGCTGCTGCCGCCCTGACTGCCCTGGCTCTGTGCGCCGGTGTGCTCAGCGGCTGCGGCGGCGCCGCATCCAGCACCGCTTCCAGCGCAGCAAGTTCTTCTGCCGCTGCCAGCAGCGAAGCATCCGGCGAGGACGCCGACGAGGCTGCCGCAAAGAACGTGGCAGACCTGATCGATGCCATCTATGTACAGGAGCGCAACGACAGCACCGACGAGCAGTGTGCTGCTGCCAAGGCTGCCTGGGACGCCTTGACCGACGCTCAGAAGGAGCTGGTGGAAGGCGAAAATGCTGACCCCGATTACTTTGGCCGTGACACCGGCGATGCTTCCAAGGATGCCGCCCGCAACGAGGACAACATCGGCGAGAACGAGCTGCTGGTGGTCTCCTTTGGCACCTCCTTCAACGACAGCCGTGTGAAGGACATCAAGGGCATCGAGGACGCCCTGCAGGCCGCCTACCCTGACTGGAGCGTGCGTCGCGCCTTTACCGCACAGATCATCATCAACCATGTGCAGGCTCGTGACGGCGAGAAGATCGACAACATGCAACAGGCCATGGACCGCGCTGTGGCCAACGGCGTGAAGAACCTGATCGTGCAGCCCACCCATCTGATGCACGGTGCCGAGTACGACGAGATGATGGAGATGATCGACTCCTACCGCGACAAGTTCGAGAGCGTTGCCGTGGCTGAGCCCCTGCTGGGCGAGGTCGGCTCTGACGCCACCGTGATCAACTCCGACAAGGAAGTGGTTGCCAAGGCCGTGACCGAGGCCGCCGTGAAGGATGCCGGTTACGAGAGCCTGGACGCCGCCGCTGCCGAGAAGGTCGCCTTCGTGTTCATGGGCCACGGCACTTCCCACACTGCAAAGGTGAGCTACAGCCAGATGCAGACCACCATGCAGACCCTGGGCTATGACAATGTGTTCATCGGCACCGTGGAGGGTGAGCCCGAGGAAACCGCCTGCGAGAACGTGATCGAGGCTGTGAAGGCCGCCGGTTACACCAAGGTCGTCCTGCGTCCCCTGATGGTAGTGGCAGGCGACCACGCCAACAACGACATGGCCGGTGCAGACGAGGATTCCTGGCTGAGCCAGTTCAACGCTTCCGGCGCATTTGAGTCTGTGGACTGCCAGATCGCCGGTCTGGGCGAAGTGCCCTCCATTCAGGAGCTGTACGTTGCCCACACCAAGGCTGCCATTGATTCTCTGAACGGCTGAAAATAACTGCCAAATTGCCCGGAGGGAGTGATCTTTTCGGGCAATTTTTCTTTTTGACAGGATTGTGGTATACTGAGACCTGCAGGGAGTTTCTCCCTTTCTGATTCTGAAACATTGAGGTATTTTTCTATGCGCTGCAAACAGATGCTTTCCCTTTCCGTTGTCACCGTGCTGCTGGCCGCTTCTCTGGCAGGCTGCGGCACTTCTTCCACCGCTCCGTCGGCCGTCTCTTCCGAGGCCCCTTCCAGCGCGGCAAGTTCCGCCGCATCCGAAGTCACGGAGACCGCCGCTCTGCCGGACGGCGTATACACTGCCGAGTTTGATACCGACAGCGGCATGTTCCATGCCAACGAGGCCTGCGACGGCAAAGGCACCCTGACCGTCAAGGACGGCAAGATGACCTTCCACGTCAGCCTGGTGTCCAAAAAGATCGTGAACCTGTACCCCGGCCTGGCCGCTGATGCCGAGGCCCACAAAACGGACTGGCTGCTGCCCACCACCGACACTGTGACCTACTCCGACGGCACCAGCGAAGAGGTGTACGGCTACGACATCCCGGTCACCTCATTGGATGAGGACTTCCCGCTGGCCATTCTGGGCTCCAAGGGTACCTGGTACGACCACACCGTGAGCGTGCGCAATGCCCAGCCCAAGACCGAGGAGGCCTCCGAGACCCCCGCAGACGGCGAATACACCGTATCTGTGGCACTGGAGGGCGGCTCCGGCCGTGCCACCGTGGACAGCCCCGCCACTCTGACCGTGGCCGACGGCAAGATGACCGCCACCATCGCATGGAGCAGCCCCAACTATGACTATATGGTCGTGGACGGCGAGAAGTACCTGCCCACCAACACCGAGGGCAACTCCACCTTTGAGATCCCGGTCGCTGCCCTGGGCACCCCGCTGGCCGTGACCGCCGACACGGTGGCCATGAGCACCCCGCACGAGATCGAATACACCCTGACCTTTACTTTGGAGTAACCTTCCATGAAGCTGACCCGCGCTCAATTTTTAAAGGCACTGCCCGCCGCGGTGCTGGCGCTTGCAGGCTGCACTGCCGCGCCTACTGCACCGGCCGATACGGACGAGCTGGTGTTTGACCACGCCTACCCGCTGGACTACGCCACCCAGTTTACCGCCGACTGCTATGCGGACGGCTCTACCCTGCTGACCATCCCGGACGCACAGGCAAAGTTCCTTGTCCGGCCGGAAGGCGCTGCCACCCTGCGCACTGTGCCCGAGGGCGTGACCGTGCTGCGTCAGCCGCTGCAGAACCTCTATCTGGTGTCCACCTCGGTGATGGACCTGTTCCTTGCACTGGACGCACTGGACTGCATCACCCTGAGCGGCACCCGCGCCGAGGGCTGGTATCTGGACGAGGCCCGGCAGGCCATGCTGGACGGGCGCATTGCCTATGCAGGCAAATACAGCGCCCCGGACTACGAGCAGATCCTTGCCGCGAATTGTGGTCTTGCCATCGAGAACACCATGATCTACCACACCCCGGAGGTCAAGGAGCAGCTGGAGCGCTTCGGCATCCCGGTGCTGGTGGAGCGTTCCAGCTACGAGAGCGGCCCGCTGGCCCGCATGGAGTGGATCAAATTCTACGGCATCCTGCTGGGCAAGGAGGAACTGGCACAGCAAGTGTTTGACCGACAGGCGGAGCGCATCGCTCCCCTGCTAAACCAGCAGTCCACCGGCAAGAGCTGCGCGTTCTTTTCTATCTCGGCCAACAATCTGGCCAACGTGCGCAAGGGCGGCGACTATGTGGCCCGCATGATCGAGATGGCCGGGGCCGACTATGTGTTTGCCGATCTGACCGACAGCGGCAACAGCCTTTCCACCATGAACCTGCCGCTGGAAGACTTCTACGCCGGTGCACAGGACGCCGACTTCCTGATCTACAACAGTACCATTGAGGGCGTTGTCTCCACCACCGACGAGCTGGTGGCCAAGTGCTCCCTGCTGGCGGACTTCAAGGCTGTGCAGAATGGGCATGTCTGGTGCGTTGCCCAGAGCTTTTTCCAGCAGAGCATGGAATTGGCCGATTTTATCCTGGAGCTGCACCGTCTGTTCACCGAGGATGCGCCGGACGGATTGCAGTATTTCATTCACGTTGAGTAAGGAACCGCTTATGACCCGCAAAAAACGCTATCTGTTTTCTTATCTCCTGCTGGCGCTGGCGCTGGTGGTTCTGTTTGCCGCCAACCTGTTCTGGGGCAGTGTTGCCCTGACCCCCGGTGCCGTGCTGGCGGCCCTGACCGGCCGCGGGCAGGACGCACTGTCGGTGGGCATCATCACCCAGCTGCGCCTGCCCCGGGCCGTGATGGTGGTGTTGCTGGGCGCGGCACTCTCTGCAGCAGGCTATCTGCTGCAGACCTTTTTTGCCAACCCCATCGCCGGGCCTTTTGTCATGGGCATTTCCAGCGGAGCCAAGCTGGCCGTAGCACTGGTGATGGTGGTGTTCCTGAACCACGGCCTGCTCACCAGCTCCCTCACCCTGATCCTGGCCGCCTTTGCGGGGGCTATGGCCGCCATGGCCTTTGTGCTGGCGGTGGCCCGTCGGGTGCAACGCATGAGCATTCTGGTCATCTGCGGCGTCATGATCGGTTACATCTGTTCCGCTGTCACCGAGTTCGTGGTGGCATTTGCGCAGGACTCCAACATCGTCAACCTGCACAACTGGTCACAGGGCAGCTTTTCCGGCATGACCTGGGGCAATGTACAGGCGGCGGCACTGGTGGTGCTGCCTGCGCTGGCAGCAGCCTTCTGCCTGGCCAAACCCATGAGCGCCTACCAGATGGGCGAAGCCTATGCCCAGAGCGTGGGCGTGAACGTGAAGCGTTTTTCCCGGCTGCTGGTACTGCTTTCCAGTCTGCTGGCGGCCTGTGTCACGGCCTTTGCGGGACCCATCTCCTTTGTGGGCATCGCAGTGCCGCATCTGGTCAAGCAACTGCTGGGCAGCGCAAAGCCGCTGGTGGTGCTGCCGGGCTGCTGCCTGGGCGGGGCCGCCTTCTGTTTGCTGTGCGACCTGATCGCCCGCAGCCTGTTTGCTCCCACGGAGCTTTCCATCAGCGCGGTCACCGCCGTGTTTGGTGCGCCGGTGGTCATCGGGCTGCTCATCCGCCGGAACCGGGAGGGTGCACAATGAAGGAATTTCTCTGTGAAACGCAGGAGCTTGCCATCGGCTACGGCAAAACGCCGCTGGCCTCCGGCATTGCACTGGGGGCAAATCCGGGGCAGATCCTTGTCCTTGTCGGCCCCAACGGTGCGGGCAAATCCACCCTGCTCAAAACACTGGCCGGGCAGCTGGCCCCGCTGGGCGGCACTGTGCTGCTGGACGGGCAGGACCTGACCGCCTACACCGGCACGGCCCGGGCGCAGAAGCTGGCTCTGATGCTGCCCCACACCCGCCGCACCGAGCTGACCACCTGCTTTGAGTTTGCCGCGGCCGGGCGCATCCCCTACACCGGGCGGCTGGGCATTCTGTCCGACGCCGACCGGCAGGCCGTGCAGGATGCACTGGAAATTGCCGGAGCTGCGCATCTCGCGGACCGGGACTTCAACTGCATCAGTGACGGTCAGCGTCAGCGCGTCCTGCTGGCCCGCGCCATCTGCCAGCAGCCTAAAGTGCTGCTGCTGGACGAGCCCACCTCCTTTCTGGACATCAAGGGCAAGATCGAGCTGCTGACCATCCTGCAGAAGCTGGCCCATGAACAGGGCCTTGCGGTCATCGTAAGCCTGCATGAGCTGGACATGGCACAGAAGATCGCGGACGCAGTGGTGTGCGTGTTCCCGGACCACGTTTCCGGCGTGCTGACCCCGGATGCCGCCTTTGCCCCGGACAACATCCGCGCGCTCTATGCGCTGAGCGAAGAACAGTACGCGGCCCTGTTTGGGCAGGCAAAGCCCCAAAAGCCCACGTTCGAGCACTACGTCCGCAGCGGGCAGAAGCTATTGCGCTGCGGCTATACCACCGGCACCTGTGCGGCGCTGGGGGCAGCGGGCGCGGCCCGGCTGCTGCTCACCGGCCATGCGCCGGAGACGGTGGCCCTGCGCACGCCAAAAGGCATCGTGGTGGAGGTAGCACCCCTGTTCTGCCGCCGCACCGACACTGGGGCCGAATGCGCCATTGAAAAGGACGGCGGCGACGACGTGGATGTGACCACCGGCTTGCCGGTGATCGTCACAGTGGAGCTGCTGCCGGGCTGCACGGACATCCGCATCGACGGCGGCAGAGGTGTAGGCCGGGTGACCAAACCCGGCCTCGACCAACCCGTTGGTGCTGCCGCCATCAACCATGTGCCCCGGCAGATGATTGCCGAGGCCCTGCGCCGGGAGGCTGAAGCCGCCTGTTATACCGGCGGCTTTGCGGTGACCATTTCCATCCAGAACGGCGAGGAAGTGGCCCGGCGCACCTTCAACCCGCACATCGGGGTGGAGGGCGGCCTTTCGGTGCTGGGCACCAGCGGCATCGTGGAGCCCATGAGCCAGCAGGCCATCCTGGACACCATCCAGCTGGAAATGAACCAGACTGTTTTGCGGGCCGGTACCCCAAAGCGGCTCATCCTTGCCCCGGGCAACTACGGGCTGGACTACCTGCACGACACCTACCCGGCCTTTGCGGCCATCCCGGTGGTCAAGACCTCCAACTTCATCGGAGATACGCTGGATATGGCAGCCTCTGCCGGGTTTGAACAGGTGCTGCTGGTGGGCCATGTAGGCAAACTGATCAAGGTGGCCGGCGGCATCATGAACACCCACTCCCACACGGCCGACTGCCGCACCGAGCTGTTCTGTGCCCATGCCGCCCTCTGTGGGGCAAGCCGGGAGCTGTGCGCGGCTTTGTACGCCGCCGCCACCACCGACGCCTGTCTGGAGCTGCTGGACGCCGCCGGACTGCGCGCCCCGGTGCTGGAAAGCCTTCTGGATGCCATCCAGCTGCACCTCGACCGCCGGGCGGGTGAAGCCTTCCGGGTGGGTGCGGTACTGTTTTCCAACCAGCACGGGCCGCTTGGCGCAACACAAACTGCAAAGGAGCTGCTTGAACAATGGAACAACGCATGACCGGCACCTTTTACGGGGTCAGCGTCGGCCCCGGCGACCCGGAGCTGCTGACTTTGCAGGCCGTGCGTCTGCTGCGGCAGTGCCCGGTGCTGGCTGCGCCGCAGACCGCTTCCGGGCAGATGCTGGCGCTGGACATCGCCCGCCGGGCACTGGGCGCAGAGCTGGACGGCAAGACCATTCTGCCCCTGCAGTTTGCCATGAGCCGGGACGCCGCCGTGCTGCGCGCCTCTCACGAGACCGCTGCCAGCGCAGTGCGGCCTTTTCTGGATGCCGGGCAGGATGTGGCCATGCTGAACCTGGGTGACGTATCCATTTATGCCACCTTTGGCTATCTGCAGGAGATCCTGCAGGCGCAGGGCTATGCCACCGCGATGGCGGCGGGCGTGCCCAGCTTCTGCGCGGCAGCAGCCCGGCTGAACCTGCCCCTTACCGGCGGCATGGATACCCCGCTGACCATCGCCCCCGGCAGCCGGGCCGACGAGGTATTGGACGCCCCCGGTACAAAAGTCCTGATGAAAACCGGGCGTCAGCTGCCCGCCCTGCTGGACACCCTGGACGCCCACGGTGCGTTGAGCCGCAGTGCCCTCGTGTGCAGCTGCGGCCTGCCGGACGAAATGATCTTCCCTGACCTTTCGACTGCGCGCCCGCCGCAGGATGGCAGCAAGGCCGGATATTTTGCAACGGTACTGGTAAAGGAGTAACTGCTATGGTACACTTTGTAGGCGCGGGGCCCGGTGCCCCGGACCTGATCACTCGGCGGGGCGCAGCCCTGCTACAGGAGGCTGATTGCATCATCTACGCGGGCAGTCTGGTCAACCCGGCCCTGCTGGGACTGGCAAAACCCGGCTGCGCCATTTACAACAGCGCCGAGATGACGTTGGAACAGGTACTGGATGTGATGCGCACCATGGAGGCAGACGGCAAAATCACCGTGCGCCTGCACACCGGCGACCCCTGCCTGTACGGGGCCATCCGGGAGCAGATGGATGCACTGGACGCCGACGGCATCGCCTACGATGACACGCCCGGCGTGTCCAGCTTCTGCGGCGCGGCGGCGGCACTGAATGCCGAATACACCCTGCCCACCGTGAGCCAGACCGTGATCATCACCCGCATGGAAGGCCGCACCCCGGTGCCCGAGCGGGAAAAGCTGGCCAGTCTTGCCGCCCACGGGGCCACTATGGTGATTTTTCTGTCCATCGGTCTGGTGGACAAGGTGCAGGATGCTCTGCTGCAGGGCGGTGCCTACACGCCGGACACCCCCGCCGCCGTGGTATACAAGGCCACCTGGCCGGAGCAGAAAACCGTGCGCTGTACCGTGGGTTCTCTGGCGCAGAGCGTGCACGACGCCGGCATCACCAAAACAGCGCTCATCGTGGCAGGCGATTTCCTTGGCACCCGGTACGAGCGCAGCAAGCTGTACGACCCCGGTTTTACCACCGAGTTCCGCAAGGGGTCCGACCAATGACCCGGGCCTATCTGGCCTTTACCGACACCGGTCTGGCACTGGCCCGGCGGCTGGCAGACGCCCTGCCCGGCAGTGTGGACCGCTGCGGCAGCGGCGGCGTCTCCCTTGCCGGGTGGACCGCCCTGCAGTTTGCGCAGAGCGACGCCCTTGTTTTTGTGGGAGCCGTGGGCATTGCGGTGCGGGCCATTGCGCCGCACTGCCGCAGCAAGGCGTCGGACCCGGCGGTGGTGGTACTGGACGAATGCGGCCGCTTTGCGGTGCCGGTGCTGTCCGGTCATCTGGGCGGTGCCAATGACCTGGCCCGTGCACTGGCCGCCGTGTGCGGAGCCGTTCCGGTGATCACCACGGCCACCGACGCCCACGGCATTTTTGCGGTGGACGAGTGGGCAAAGCACCAGAACTGCACGGTGCTGGAAGCGGAGCGCATCAAGCATGTCAGCAGCAAGCTGCTGGCCGGGCAGTCGGTGCGGTTTGCCGCTGAGTTTCCCGTGCAGGGCACCCCGCCCGCCGGGGTGGATTCTGCACGGACCCCCGCCGAAGCCGATTTTGCCCTTACTCTCTCCCCTGCCGGGGACGCTTTGCATCTGGTGCCCCGCATCGGGGTGCTGGGCATCGGCTGCCGCAGGGGGACGTGTGCCGAGCAGTTGGAAGCCGCTTTTACTGACTTCTGTGCCCGGCACAGCCTTGCCCCGGCGTGCATCACGGCGGTGGCCAGCATCGACCTGAAGGCTGACGAGGCCGGGCTGCTGGCGTTCTGCCGGACCCACGGCTGGCCCATCACATTTTATTCTGCGGAGCAGCTGCGGGCACTGCCCGGGCCGTTCACACCATCTCCCTTCGTGCAAAGCGTCACCGGGGTGGACAACGTGTGTGAGCGGGCCGCTGTGCTGGCGTCCGGCGGCTGCATCCGCATCCCGAAACAGGCGGGCGGCGGTGTGACCTTTGCGCTGGCGCTGTGCCCCTATGCCCCGGACTGGAGGTGGCAGAATGGCTGATATCGTATATGTGGTCGGGCTTGGCCCCGGCGACCCGCAGTTTTTGACCGCACAGGCGCAGAGCGCCCTGGAAGAAGCCGAGGTGCTGTGCGGCTATCCGGTCTATCTGGATCTGGTACGCCCCTATTACCCGGAAAAAGAATATTACGCCACCGGCATGACCAAAGAACTGGACCGCTGCCGCTGGGCACTGGAAACTGCCCACAGCGGCCGGACCGTGGCTCTGGTGTGCAGCGGTGACGCCGGAGTGTACGGCATGGCCAGCCCCCTGCTGGAGCTGGCCGAAGGCTGCCCGGACGTGACCGTGGAGGTGGTGCCCGGCTTGACTGCCGCCCTGAGCGGCGGCGCGGTGCTGGGTGCCCCGCTGGCCCATGATTTCTGTGTGCTCTCTCTTTCCGACCGGCTCACCCCGTGGGAGGTCATCGAAAAGCGGCTGGCCGCAGCGGCCATGGGCGATTTCTGCATGGCGGTGTACAACCCTTCTTCCAAGGGGCGGCCGGACTATCTGGCCCGGGCCGTGCGCATCCTGCTGCAAAACGGCAAGGCCCCGGACACCGTCTGTGGGCTGGTGCGCAACATCGGCCGGGAGGGCCAGAGCGCTCAGGTGCTGACGCTGGCCCAGCTGGAGCAAACGCCCGTGGATATGTTCACCACCGTGTACATCGGCAACCGCAACACCCGGGTGCTGCAGGGCCGCATGGTCACGCCGCGGGGGTACCGCGTATGAGGGCAGTGGTGTTCAGCGGCACCACCGAGGGCCGCATTTTTTCCCGACAGCTGGCCCAGCTTGGGGCGGACGTTCTGGTGAGCGTGGCCACCCCGCTGGGCAGCGAGGAACAGGGCAGCTTTGCCGGCATCACGGTGCACTGCGGCCGGTTGACCCCGGACGAGATGGCCGCCCTTGTGCAGGGAGCCGACCTGTGCGTAGACGCCACCCACCCCTATGCGGTGGACGCCACCCGCAATATCCGCACGGCCTGCCGCACCGCCGGGGTGGAATATCACCGGCTGCTGCGTGCGCAAAGCCCCCTGCCTGCCGGGAGCATGGTGCTCCAGTCGGCGGCACATGTGGCGGATTTTCTGGCCCAAACGCAGGGCAATGTCCTGCTGGCCACCGGGGCCAAGGAGCTGCCTGCCTTTGCGCAGCTGGCCCCGGAACGACTGTACCCCCGTGTGCTGCCCACGCTGGACGGCATTGCCGCCTGCGAGGCCGCGCACATCCCCCACAAGAATATCCTTGCTTTACAGGGGCCGTTCTCCTACGCGCTGAACCGGGCCCTGCTGGAGCAGTTCTCCATTCGCTTTCTCGTGACCAAGGACGGCGGGGCCGCCGGTGGCTTTGCCGAGAAAGCGCAGGCTGCCGCCGACACCGGCGTCCAGCTCATCGTGATCCGCCGCCCGGCCGAGACCGGTGAGACGGCAGACCAGATCCTGACCCGCTGCAGGGAGGTGCTGAAAGGATGATCACACTCATTGGTATGGGCGCCGGCACCCCCGGCAGCCTGACCGCACAGGGCCTTGCCGCCCTGCAGGGTGCCGACCGCATTCTGGGTGCAAAGCGGCTGCTGGCCACACTGCCGGAGAGCTGCACCGGAAACCGGCAGGCCCTGTACAAACCGGACGAAATTCTGGCCTGTCTGGCCGCGCACCCGGACGAGGAAATTGCGCTGGTGTACAGCGGCGATACCGGGTTCTACTCCGGCGCATCCCAGCTGCTGCCCATGCTGCGGGCCTTTGGCATCTCCTGCCGGGTGCTGCCCGGCCTTTCCAGCGTACAGCTGCTGGCCGCCGCCGTAGGCCGCCCCTGGCAGGACTGGACTCTTGTTTCTGCCCATGGCTGTGCCTGCGACCCGGTGTCCGCCTGCATGAACCATAAAACCGTATTCTTTCTCACCGGCGGGGCCGAGACCCCGGCCACCCTGTGTGCCGCGCTGACCGCCGCCGGGCTGGGCGATGCCCACGCCCTTGTGGGCGAAAACCTTGGCACGCCCGACGAAAAGATCCACTTTGGCACCGCACAGGAACTGGCCGGGCAGGCCTTTGCTTCCCTGAGCGTCCTGCTGGTGGAACATGCCGTTCACCCGGAACACCGCACCCCCGGCCTGCCGGATGAGGCCTTCATCCGGGGCGAGGTGCCCATGACCAAGCAGGAAGTGCGGGCCGCCGCGCTGGCCAAACTGGCCGTGCGCCCCGCCGATACCCTGTGGGACGTGGGGGCCGGTACCGGCAGCGTGAGCGTGGAGCTGGCACTGGCCGCCCCGCAGGGGCATGTGTATGCGGTGGAGTGTGAGCCGGACGCCTGCGCCCTCATCCGCCGGAACCGCGAAAAATTTGCGGCGTGGAACCTCTCCCTCATTGAGGGCCGTGCCCCTGCCGCACTGGAAGCCCTGCCTGCCCCGGATGCCGTGTTCATTGGCGGCACCAAGGGCAGCATGGCCGCGGTGGTGGACACGGTTCTGGCCAAAAACGCCAATGCGCGCATCTGCATTGCCGCCATTGCGCTGGAATCCCTGAGCGCCGCCATTGCAGCCCTTACGGCTCATGGCCTTTCCGCTGAGGTGACCCAGCTTGCCGTGAGCCGTACCAGACCGGCAGGCAGGCTCCACCTGCTGACCGCCAACAACCCCATTTTTCTGATCACGGGGGAACGCAAATGATGCAGTTCGTCATCGCCGCACCGCGTTCCGGCAGCGGCAAGACCACCGTCACCTGCGCCCTGCTGGCCGCTTTGAAAAAGCGGGGCATGGACCCCTGCGCCTTCAAGAGCGGGCCGGACTACATCGACCCCATGTTCCACCGGTCGGTGCTGGGGGTGGAGAGCCACAATCTGGATCTTTATCTTTCTGCCAAAAATACGGTACGGGAACTGTACGCCCATTATGCCGCCGGACACGGGGCTGTGGTGTGCGAAGGGGCCATGGGTTTTTACGATGGGCAGGGCCTGACCACCCGCGCCAGTGCCTGGGAGCTGGCCGATGCGCTGGACCTGCCGGTACTGTTGGTGGTACAGCCCAAGGGGGCCAGTGTGACGCTGGCAGCAGAGATCCAGGGCCTTGTGCATTTCAAACCGGAGAGCCACATTGCAGGCATCCTGCTGAATGACTGCTCCGAAAAGCTCTTCCGGATGCTCAAGCCCCTGCTGGAAACCGAGACCGGCCTGCCGGTGCTGGGGTATCTGCCCCGCCTGCCGCAGGCGGTGGTGGAGAGCCGCCATCTGGGCCTGAAAACCGCCGGAGAGATCATCGATCTTGCCCAGAAGATCGGCCTGCTGGCCGATGCGCTGGAAGCAAATCTGGACTGGGCAACGCTGGAAGCGCTGACCGAACGACCGGCTCCTGCCCCGGTGCCGCCGCCTGCTCTGCAAACGGCGGGCGTCCGCATTGCTGTGGCACAGGATAAGGCATTCTGCTTTGCCTACGCCGAAACGCTGGACTGCCTGCGCACTGCCGGGGCAGAGCCGGTGTTCTTCAGTCCGGTGCACGACACCGCCTTGCCGGAGGACATCTGCGGGCTGTATCTGCCCGGCGGCTACCCGGAACTGTATGCCCGGCCGCTGAGCGAAAACAAAACCATGCGCGATGCCATCCGGGATGCCGTAAATGGCGGCCTGCCCACGGTGGCAGAGTGCGGCGGCTTTCTGTATCTGGGGCAGACGCTGGAAGATGCCAGCGGTACCGCCTGGCCCATGGCAGGCGTTCTGCCCGGCAAAGGCGTCAAGGTGGGGCGGCTGGTGCGGTTCGGCTATGCCGACATGACCGCCAAAGCCGACAGCCTGCTGTTCCATGCCGGAGAGCATTTGTATATTCACGAATTCCATCACTGGGATTCCACCGACAATGGTTCGGGCTTTTCCGTTTGGAAAAGCGAAAAAGTACAGTGGGAATGCGGATTTGCAAGCATGAGTTTGTACGCCGGTTTCCCGCATCTTTACTGGGCAGGCACTCCCCTGCCCCGCCGCTTTGTGAGCGGTGCAAAGTTCTATCAACGACAAAAGAGAAACACACATGACTGAAACGGAACTGAAAACTTTACTTTCCGGCATCACCCCGCCGGATGAAGCTGCCCGCGCCGCCGCCCACGCCCACTGGGCCGGGTTGGCCAAACCTCTGGGCGGGCTGGGCGCACTGGAAACTTTGCTGGAAGATGCCGCCGCCCTCACCGGCAGTGCGGCGCTGGATGTTTCCCGCCGGGCTGTGCTGGTGCTCTGCTCCGACAACGGCGTGGTGGCTCAGGGCGTGAGCCAGACCGACCAGAGCGTGACCCGCGCAGTGGCGGAGAATCTGGCTGCCCGGCGTACCAGCGTGTGCCAGATGGCCCGTACTGCCCACTGCGATGTGGTGCCCGTGGACATGGGCATGGCCGGAGACCCGGTGCCGGGGGTGGCAGACTGCCGCATTGCCGCCGGTACTGCCGATTTCACGCAGGGTCCCGCCATGACCCGCGCCCAGGCTGTGGAGGCCGTCGGCCGGGGCATCCGGCTGGTGCAGGAGCAGAAAGCTGCCGGTGTGCAGCTGCTGGCCACCGGCGAAATGGGCATTGGCAACACCACCACTTCCAGTGCGGTGGCAGCGGTGCTGCTGGGCCAGCCGGTGGAACGGATGACCGGCCGGGGAGCCGGCCTTTCGGATGAAGGGCTGGCCCGCAAGGTGGATGCCATCTGCCGGGGCATCCTGCGCAACGAGCCGGACCCCACAGACCCTCTGGACGTGCTGGCCAAGCTGGGCGGCTTTGATCTTGCCGGGCTGTGCGGCGTCTTTCTGGGCGGTGCGCTGGAAGGCGTGCCCGTGGTAATGGACGGCTTCATCAGCGGCGTGGCGGCCCTGTGCGCCGTGCGGCTGTGCCCTGCCGCGGCCAAAGCGGTGTTTGCCAGTCACTGTTCCTCGGAGCCTGCCGCCCGTCTGGTGCTGGATGCACTGGGCAAGGCCCCGCTTCTCACCGCCGGGCTGCATCTGGGCGAGGGCACCGGCGCTGTGGCCAGCCTCCCGCTGTGGGACATGGCACTGGCGGTGTACGATCACTGTTATTCCTTTGCGGAGGGCGGCATCACGCCGTACACCCCGCAATGCTGACGCTGGTGATCGGCGGGGCGGCCAGCGGAAAAAGCGAATACGCCGAGAGTCTGGTACTGCGCAGCACTCTGCCGCGCTATTATCTGGCCACCATGCAAGTGTGGGACGCCGAATGTGCCGCCCGGGTGGAAAAGCACCGCAGAATGCGGGCGGCAAAACAGTTTGAAACGGTGGAGTGCCCCCTGCATCTGGACGCCGTGCATCTGCCCGCCCGTGGTACTGCGTTGCTGGAAGATCTGGGCAACCTGACTGCCAACGAGCTCTATGATCCCGCCGGGGCCGGGCCGCAGACCGCGCAGGCCATTCTTTCCGGGCTGGACGCCGTGTATGCCCAGTGTGAAACCCTGATCGTCGTCTCCAACGAGGTGTTCAGCGGCGGGGCCGACTACGCAGGCGACACCGACCGCTATCTGCTGGCGCTGGCGCAGGTGAACAACGCGCTGGCCGCCCGGGCCGACGCCGTGGTGCGGGTGGTGTGCGGCATCCCTGTTTATTATAAAGGAGTGGAAAAATGATCGTTTTGCAGACCGTCGCCGTGGCGTTCGCCATGTTTTCGGCTGTGCCGGTGCCGCAGTTCAACTGGACCGAAAAGAACATGCGGTATGCGATGTGCGCCTTCCCGCTCATCGGGGTGGTCATCGGGCTGCTGTGGTTCCTGTGCGGCGTGCTGCCCCTGCCGGGTGCGGCGCGGGCGGCGGGCTTCTGCCTGATCCCGGTCTGGGTCACCGGCGGCATCCATCTGGACGGCTACGCCGACACCTGCGACGCACTTTCGAGCTACGGCGACCGGGAAAAGAAGCTGGAGATCTTAAAGGACCCTCACTGCGGGGCCTTTGCCGTGATCCGTCTGTGCAGCTACTTTGCGGCCTATCTGGCCCTGTGCGCCTGTGTACAGTTCACCCCGCAGGCAGGGCTGCTCTGGATGATGGCACTGGTGCTGGAACGGGCGCTCTCCGGCTATGCGGTGGCGGCGTTCCCCATGGCAAAGAACACCGGCCTTGCCCACACCTTTGCCTCGGCAGCCGACAGAGCCACGGTACGCCGAGTGCTGGCCCTTCTGGCCGCTGTACTGTGCTGCGCCATGCTGACACTGGGTGGTTGGGCGCTGGTGCTGGCCGCACTGGCTGTGCTGTGGCGGTACCACGCCGTTGCCTGCAAGCAGTTCGGCGGCATCACCGGTGATCTGGCCGGGTGGTTTTTGCAGAAAACCGAGATCTGGATGCTGGCGGCACTGTGTGCCTGCCAGTGGGGAGGGCTATTATGATCTTTATCACCGGGCCGCTTTACAGCGGCAAGCGCACCTTTGCCAAGACCCTGCCCGGACGGTGCATCTGCGATGTACAAGAGCTGGCCGCCGGGGCCGAAAATCTGGAAAAACTCGCGGACGAGCTGTCCGCTTACGATATCGTGCTTGCCACCGAGGTGGGCGGCGGCGTGGTACCCATGGCCCCCGCCGAACGTGCCGGACGCGAAACCGCCGGGCGGCTGGCCTGTCTGCTGGCCGCACGGGCAGACTGCGTTGTGCAGATGTTCTGCGGCATCCCCACCGTTCTGAAAGGAGAACTGCCAACATGCTGATCTATTTCCTGCGCCACGGCCTGACCGAATACAATGCCGAGAAGCGCTATCAGGGCCAGCGGGACATCCCGCTTTCTGCCGCTGGCCGCGCGATGCTGCGCAAGGCAGACATCGAGCCCAAAACCGTGTACATCACCCCGCTGTGCCGCACCCGGCAGACCGCTGAGGTGCTGTTTCCCACTGCAAAGCTGGTGGTGGTGGACGGCCTGAAGGAGATGTGCTTCGGCAGCTTTGAGGGCCGCAATTATATTGAGATGGAGCATGACCCGGACTATCTGGCCTGGGTAGCCGCCAACTGTGAGAGCCCCTGCCCGGACGGCGAGACCAAGGCCGCTTTTTCTGAGCGCATCTGCCGCGCCTTTTCGGCACTGGTGGACAAGGCACTGGCCGACGGCGAAGAATTGCTGGTCATCCTGGCCCACGGCGGCACCCAGATGGCCGCGTTGGAGCGCTACGCCCTGCCCCATAAAGACTACTACGAATGGTGCGGCCCCAACGCGGGCGGCTTTGTGCTGGACGCCGCCGACTGGGCCGACAAGCGGGTGCTGCACTTTGTAAAGACCGTGCAGTACACCAGGGAGACCGACGTATGACCGGGCTGGCCGTTCTGGGCGGCTTTGTGCTGGACACCCTCTTCGGCGACCCCGCGTGGCTGCCCCACCCGGTGGTGCTCATGGGCAAGGCCATCTCCGCGCTGGAAAAGCGCCTGCGCGCCCGCCTGCCCAAAACGCCCCAGGGCGAACTGCTGGGCGGCGGCATCGTGGCTTTTTGCCTGCCGGTGGGCACCTTTGTGTGCACCGGCCTTGTCTGCCTGGGCGCAGCAAAGCTCAGCCCGTGGCTGGGGCTGGCCGTGCAGATGTTCTGGTGCGGGCAGGCACTGGCCGCAAAGGGCCTTGCGCAGGAGAGCATGAACGTGCACAAGGAGCTTGTGAAGGGCAACCTGCCCGCAGCCCGCAAGGCTGTGAGCCGCATCGTGGGCCGCGACACCCAGAATCTGACCGCTGAAGGTGTGACCAAAGCCGCCGTGGAGACCGTGGCCGAAAACGCCAGCGACGGCGTGATCGCGCCGCTGCTGTATATGCTCATCGGCGGGGCACCGCTGGCGCTGACCTACAAGGCCATCAACACCATGGACAGCATGCTGGGCTACAAAAACGAAACGTACCTTTCTTTCGGCCGCATCCCCGCCAAGCTGGACGACGCGGCAAACTATCTGCCCAGCCGTCTGGCGGGTCTGCTGTGGTGCGCGGCGGCGGCCCTGACCGGCAACAGCGCCAAAGGGGCGTGGCGTATCTGGCGGCGGGACCGGCGCAACCATGCCAGCCCCAACAGTGCCCAGACCGAGAGCGCGTGTGCCGGAGCACTGGGCGTGCAGCTGGCCGGGCCTGCCTACTATTTTGGGGAATATTACCCCAAGCCTACCATTGGCGACGCCCTGCGTCCCATTGAGCCGGAGGACATCCGCCGCGCCAATAAAATGATGTATGCCGAAAGCCTGCTGGCCCTGCTGCTGGGGCTGGCGATCCGAGGGGTGATCTTATGACACAGCTGACACACGGCGGCGACTGGGCCGGATATCGGGCACAGTACGGGCACGACGCGCTGGATTTTTCGGCCAACGTGAGCCCGCTGGGCCTGCCGCAGGGCGTGGCGAACGCCATTGCTGCCGCCCTGTCTCACGCCGACCGCTACCCCGACCCCCTGTGCCGGGCACTGCGGGCAAAGCTGGCCCCGCACGAGGGGATCCCGGCAGAATCTATCCTCTGCGGCAACGGCGCGGCAGACCTGATCTTCCGGCTGGCGTGGGCGGCAAAACCCCGCACCGCGCTGGTGACCGCCCCCACTTTTGCCGAGTACGCCGCCGCGCTGGAAAGTGCGGGCTGTGCGGTGCGGCGACATTTTCTGCAGGCAGAGGTCGATTTTGCCGTGACGGATTCCATCCTCTCCTCCATCACGCCGGAGGTGGACATGGTATTTCTCTGCCAGCCCAACAACCCCACCGGGCAGCTCACGCCGCTGCCCCTTGTGGAGCGCATCCTGCGCCGGTGCGAAGCCTGCGGGGCACTGCTGGTGGTGGACGAATGTTTTCTGGATTTTCTGCCCGACTGCGACACCCTGACCGCCAAAGCCCTGCTGGACAGCAAAAATCTGCTGATTCTCAAGGCCTTTACCAAGCTGTACGGCATGGCCGGGGTGCGGCTGGGGTACTGCCTGTGTGCCAACACGGCCCTGATGGAAGCCATGCAGGCCGCCGGGCAGCCGTGGGCGGTGTCCAGTCTGGCGCAGGCCGCCGGGCTTGCCGCACTGGACGAAACGGCCTATGTGGCACAGGTGCGGGCACTCATTGCGCAGCAGCGGCCCCGGCTCACGGCCGGGCTGCGGGCACTGGGCCTGCGGGTACTGGACGGACGAGCAAACTACCTGCTGTTCCAGGGGCCGGAAACGCTGGGTGATGCCCTGCGGCAGCGGGGCGTGGTGCTGCGCAGCTGCAGCAACTACCCCGGGCTGGACGGCAGCTGGTACCGCACCGCCGTGCGTACCGGGCCGGAAAACGATGAACTGTTAAAGACCCTTGCGGAGGTACTGGCATGAACAAAGCAACCTGCATTATGGTGCAGGGCACCATGAGCGGTGCAGGCAAAAGTCTGCTGTGCGCCGCACTGTGCCGTATTTTTGCACAGGACGGCTACCGGGTGGCTCCTTTCAAGAGCCAGAACATGGCCCTGAACAGCTTTGTGACCCGGGACGGGCTGGAAATGGGCCGGGCGCAGGTGGTGCAGGCGCAGGCCGCCGGGATGGAACCGGACGTGCGCATGAACCCCATCCTGCTCAAACCCAGCAGCGACACCGGCAGTCAAGTAATCGTGAACGGCGAGGTGCGGGGGCAGATGCCCGCCGCCGCCTACTTTAAAATGAAGCGGTCGCTGATCCCGGACATCCTTGCCGCCTACAACAGTCTGGCCGAAGAGGTGGACATCATCGTCATTGAGGGAGCTGGCAGCCCGGCCGAGATCAACCTGAAAGCCGACGACATTGTGAACATGGGCCTTGCCAAGCTGGTGGACGCCCCTGTGCTGCTGGCCGGAGACATCGACCGGGGCGGCGTCTTTGCACAGCTGTACGGCACGGTGGCCCTGCTGGAGCCAGACGAGCGGACCCGCATCAAGGGGCTGCTCATCAACAAGTTCCGGGGCGACGTGGAGATCCTGCGTCCCGGCCTTGCCATGCTGGAAGAAAAAACGCAGCTGCCGGTGCTGGGGGTCATCCCCTACCTGAAGGTGGACATTGAGGATGAGGATTCTCTTTCCACCCGGCTGGAGGCAGGGCGGGCCGTCAAACCACTGGATGCGGCCATTCTGCGCCTGCCGCACATCTCCAACTTCACCGACTTCATGCCGCTGGAACAGCACCCGCTGCTGGGGGTGCGCTATGTGCAGAGCCCCCGCCAGCTGGGCACGCCGGATGTGGTGATCCTGCCCGGCACCAAAAACACCATAGACGACCTGCTGTGGCTGCGTCAGTGCGGGCTGGAAGCGGCGGTGCTCAAGCTGGCCGCGCAGGGCACCCCTGTGCTGGGCGTGTGCGGCGGCTACCAGATGCTGGGGCACACCCTTGCCGATCCGGACGGCGAAGAAAGCGGCACCCCCTGCACCCTGCGCGGGCTGGCGCTTCTGCCCACGGACACCGTGTTCAACGCCGAAAAGCAGCTGCGCCAGACCCATGCCACCGCCGAGGCCATCCCCTTTGCCGGGGCAAAGCTGACCGGCTACGAGATCCACGCCGGGCGCACGACAGTGCAGGGCAGCCCGTTCTGCATTCTGGCCGACGGCACGCCGGAAGGGTGTGTGCAGGCCAATGTGTTCGGCACCTACCTGCATGGGCTGTTTGACACCGGCGAGCTGACCGAAAAGCTCACCGCATTTTTGTGCAAAAAGAAGGGCATCTCCCCCGCCGACGCACCGTTGCTCTCGATGGAGCAGTACCGGCAGCAGCAGTTCGACCTGCTGGCCGACGGCGTGCGGGCCGCGCTGGACATGGATGCCGTATACGCCGCCATGGGCATGGACCGCAAAGGAGGGAACCGCGTATGACCCCGCAGCATCATCTGCCCGCCGACATCGAGCGGACAAGCCTTTCCATCATCACAGCCGAGCTGGCGGAACTGGGCCTGACGCCTCCGCCGGAAACCGCCGCCGTGGTCAAGCGGGTGATCCACACCACCGCCGACTTTGACTATGCCCGGAATCTGCGCTTCACCCCCGGTGCCGTGGCGGCCGGGGTGAAGGCCCTGCGGGCGGGCACTCCCATCATCACCGACACGAACATGGCGCTGGCCGGCATCACCAAGCCCGGCCTTGCCCGCCTGGGCGGCACGGCCCTGTGCTACATGGCTGACCCGGAGGTGGCCGCCCTTGCCAAAGCAGGCGGCACCACCCGGGCGGTGGCTTCCATGCAGCGGGCCGCGCAGGAGCACCCCGGTGCCGTGCTGGCCGTGGGCAACGCCCCCACCGCCCTGCTGACCATCGCCGACCAGATCGAAGCCGGGCTGCGTCCTGCACTGGTCATTGGCGTACCGGTGGGGTTTGTGAATGTGGTGGAGAGCAAGGAGCGGCTGTTTGCCACCTGCGAAGCCTTTGGCGTACCCGCCATCGTGGCCATGGGCCGCAAGGGCGGCAGCAACGTGGCCGCCGCCATCTGCAACGCCATGCTCTATCAGGCCAGCAACAACGCGCGGGAATAACGGGAGGGACGCACGATGACAGAGAGAGCGGTTCTGGCGGTGTCCTTCGGCACCAGCCACCGGGACACCCTGGAGAAAAACATCGCGGCCATTGAGGCCGAGCTGGCCGCGGCCTTCCCGGAGCGGACGGTGCGCCGGGCCTTTACCAGCGGCATGATTCTCCGCAAGCTGGCGGGGGAGGGCACCCACATCGACAACGTGCCCCAGGCGCTGGAGCGCCTGCTGGCCGAGGACTGTACCGACGTGGTGGTGCAGCCCACCCACGTGATGAACGGGGAGGAGTACCACAAGCTGCTGGCCCAGGCGGAGCCGTACCGCGCCCGCTTTGCCCGCATGACCTTCGGCCGCCCCCTGCTGACGGCGGCGGAGGACTGTCTGCCCATGGAGCGGTGCTGGGAATCCACCGTGGAGGCGGGCCGGCCGGACACCATCAC
>ERZ833822.1135-NODE-1135-length-24355-cov-12.539383_pt1 | contig 24355 bp, 18 predicted proteins | sample MGYA00519913_ERZ833822 | MGnify/ENA primary metagenome ERZ833822 (study PRJEB31850, sample SAMEA3708746) | human gut metagenome | biome: human gut; feature: human-associated habitat; material: faeces | place: China | collected 2014 ... | reverse complement strand
TCGGCGGCATGGCCGATGCCATCTATCAGGGCGTGCACGAGGCGGTCATCATCGATGGCCGCGTGCCCCACTCCATCCTGCTGGAGCTGTTCTCCAACCGCGGCTCCGGCACCCGCTTTTACCGCCGCAGCCACCGCGAATAAGCATTGCGCAGGTGCCGTGCAGGCGGTATAATAAGAAAAATGACCCTCTCAAGCCTTTGCCAGCATTTTCTGGCGCGAAAGCGCCTGAGAGGGTTTTCTGTTCACAGTTTCTGTTCACAGGAGGGTACACCTATGGATTCTGAAAAAGTCATCAAGCGGGACGGCGAATACGTCCTGCACACCTATAACCGCAACCCTATTGTGCTGGAAAAAGGCCACGGCCTGCGCGCCGCAGGCCCCGAGGGTCAGCAGTATCTGGATTTTACCAGCGGCATTGGCGTGAACAGCCTTGGCTACTGTGATCTGGACTGGGCCGAGGCCGTTTCCGAGCAGGCCCACAAGCTGCAGCATACCTCTAACCTCTACTACACCGCGCCCTGCGGCAAGCTGGCCAAAAAGCTGTGCAAGCGCACCGGCATGAGCAAGGTGTTCTTTGGCAACTCCGGTGCCGAGGCCAACGAGGGTGCCATTAAGGCCGCGCGCAAGTACAGCGTGGACCACTACCGCAAGGACCGCACCACGGTCATCACGCTGGTGAACAGCTTCCACGGCCGCACCATCGCCACCCTGACCGCCACCGGTCAGGAGGTGTTCCACAACTACTTCGGCCCCTTCAACGAGGGCTTCCTGTATGCTCCGGCAGGCGATATCGAAGCGCTGGAGGAGCTGGTGGACCGCACCACCTGCGCCGTGATGCTGGAACTCATTCAGGGCGAGGGCGGCGTGATGGCGCTGGACCCGGACTACGTGCAGGCCGTGCGCAAGCTCTGCGACGAAAAAGACCTTATGCTCATTGTGGACGAGGTGCAGACCGGCGTGGGCCGCACCGGCACCTTCCTGTGCTGCGAGCACTACAACCTCAAGCCGGATATCGTTACCCTGGCCAAGGGCCTGGGCGGCGGTTTGCCCATCGGTGCCGTGCTGCTGAGCGAAAAAGTGGCCGGCGGCATGGGCCCCGGCACCCACGGCTCTACCTTCGGCGGCAACCCGGTGGTCTGCGCCGGTGCCAACGTGGTGGTGGACCGCATGGACCAGAGCTTCCTTGCCAATGTCAACGAGCGCGCCGTCCAGCTGCGCGCAGGCATCGCAAAGCTGCCCCATGTCAAGAGCATTTCCGGCATCGGCCTGATGGTGGGCATCGAGTTCTACGATGTGACCGCCGCCGATGTGCTGGCCGCCTGCCGCGAAAAGGGCCTGCTGGTGCTTACCGCCAAGACCCGCCTGCGCCTGCTGCCCCCGCTCACCCTCACCGCCCACGATGTGGACATGGCACTGGAGGTCCTGGCCGAGGTGCTGGGTGCAATGGAGCCGACGGCTCCGAAGGAGCAGGCATGAAAAATCTGCTGAAAATGAGCGATTTGACCCCCGGCGAGCTGACCCACATCCTGGATGTGGCCGACCAGCTCAAGGCACAGCAGAAACTGGGCGGCACCGCCCCCCTGCTGGCCGGTAAAACGGTGGCCCTGCTGTTCTCCAAGGCGTCCACCCGCACCCGCACCAGCTTTGAGGTGGGTGTGTACCAGCTGGGCGGCCTGGGCAATTACATGAACACGTCCGAGCTGCAGGCCGGCCGGGGCGAGCCCCTCAAGGACACCGCCCGGGTGCTGGGCCGCTACTACGACTGCGTGGTCTGGCGCACCTACCGCCAGCGGGATCTGGAAGAATTTGCCGAGCTGGCCGGTGTGCCGGTGATCAACGGCCTGACCGACTATGCGCACCCCTGCCAGGTGCTGGCCGACCTGATGACCATCCGGGAGCGCCGGGGCACCCTGGCCGGGCGGAAGCTCTGCTTTGTGGGCGACGGCGGCAGCATGGCCAACAGCCTCATCGTGGGCGGCCTGCTGGCCGGGATGCAGGTCACCTGCGTCTGCCCGGAGGCTTACCGCCCCGCCGCCGACGTACTGATGCTTGCCCACAAGTACGGCAGCGCTTTCCACTTCACCTCCGACCCCGTCGAGGGCGTGCGGGACGCGGATGTGGTGGCCACTGCCGTGTGGAACACCGCCGCCCCCGGCACCGCCGAGAGCGAGCAGCGCCTGCGGGATTTTGTGGGCTTCCAGCTCACCGGCAAGCTGCTGGAAGCCGCCAAGCCCGACGCCATGGTGCTGCACTGCCTGCCCGCCCACCGGGGCGAGGAGATCTCCACCGCCGTGTTCGAGCAGCACGCCGACGAGATCTTTGACGAAGCCGAGAACCGCCTGCATGTGCAGAAAGCCGTGCTGGCCATTCTGCTGGCGGGCAAGTAAGATCTGCAAGGGTGCATCTGCCGCAGAGCAGATGCGCCTTTTTGTTTTTCAAAGATTGCGCAACCTGTCTGAAAAGAGAAGAAAATTCTTGTGCGCTTTGCTGCTTGACGGAAACCGGTAAAATTTGCTATACTGTCCACGGTCAATCATGTAAGGTTTGTTACTCTCCGGAGGCTTTCCCTTATCCGTTGCAGATAGGGGTGAACTTTCGGTTTTTTTATTGTTGCGGAAATGGAGGACTCAGGCAGATGAAGGTCATCAAGAACATCAACAACAATATCTCCCTGTGTCTGGACAGCCGCAATAATGAGGTGGTGGCCTTCGGCAAGGGCATCGGATTCACAAAGCCGCCCTACGATGTGCCGCTTTCCAAAATCGACCGCACCTTTTACGATGTGGACGAAGAACAGCTGGCGGTGCTCAAACGCATCCCGGAAGATGTGCTGGAAGCAGCGGCCGAGATCGTGGATCTGGCCAATGAGAAAATGGACAATCAGTTCCGGGAGAACGTGGTGTTCACCCTGGCGGACCACATTGACTTTGCCATCCAGCGCTACCGCAAGAACATCAACATCAAGCTGCCGCTGCTCTACGAGGTGCGGCAGCTCTACCCCGGAGAATCCGAGCTGGGCAGGCAGGCGCTGGACATCCTGAAAAAGCGCCTGAAAGTCTCTCTCCCGCGGGAAGAAGCCGCCGCCATCGCCCTGCATTTCGTCAATTACAAGGCGCAGGCGGATACGGCACCGGATATCGACTACGGTTCCCTTATCGAGCAAGCCACGGCCATCGTGGAGCGGGAACTGAATGTAACGGTGGACCGGGACGGCTTCAACTACTACCGATTTGTCACCCATATGCACTACATGATGAAGCGCACCCTGGATGACACCATGATCGACAGCCAGAACCGGGAACTCTTTGAATCCATGAAAAAAGAGTACCCTGATATCTATTCCTGTGCGGTAAAGGTGGCGGCCCTGATCGACCAGAAGCTGCAAAAGCACCTTTCCGAAGAAGAAATCTTATATCTGATCCTACACATCAATCGTTTGTGTGCTCGTGAGGATTGTGACCGATAAAGGCTGACCGCCTTTTGAGGGCTTTACCCCAGAGTGCCGCAGAAAATGCACCAGACTGCCCGGTGGGCACCGTGTGCGTGTTTTGTGGTGCGCTGGGGCTTTTTATTGGAACAGAGCCGCCCGGGAGCGCGCCCCGGCCGGGTTTGTGATAGAAAATGTGGAACCGTTTGTAAAATCATGGAGGAAACAGACATGGCAGAGAAGATCAATAAATACGAAGCCATTGCGCCGCAGATTCTGGAACTGGTCGGCGGCAAGGACAACATCCGCTCTTTTGCACACTGCATGACCCGGCTGCGCTTCAACGTGAAGGATAAGGGGCTTGTGGATGCCGACAAGATCGGCAAACTGCCCGGCTGCATGGGCACACAGTGGGCCGGTGATCAGCTGCAGGTCATCATCGGTCAGGCAGTGGATAAGGCCTATGATGCGATCTGTGCAGCAGGTGGTCTGCAGAAGGAAGCAGCTGTGGCCGAAGATCTGGACAGCGATAAGAAGAAAAAATTCAGTCTGACCACAGTATGTGAGGCCATCAGCGGTTGCATCGTCCCGCTGATCCCGCTGTTCATGGCATCCGGCCTGATCAAGGTGGTGCTGGTGATGGCAAACCTCATCGGTATCCTGCCCGCAGATTCCTCCACCTACACGGTGCTGGGTTATGCCGCCGATGCCGCGCTGTACTTCATGCCCATCCTCATCGGCTATACTGCCGCCAAAAAGTTCGGTGCAGACCCCAGCCTGGCCATGGGCCTGTGTGCGCTGCTGGTGTACCCCAATCTGATGACTGCTCTGGGCGGCGAGACCCCGGTGACGATCTTCGGCCTGCCGGTGTATAATGCTACCTATACCAATATGATGTTCCCCTCTATCATGGTCGTGTTCGTCATGAGCTATGTGGAGCGCTTCTTCAAAAAGTATGTGCCGGAGATCCTGCGCGTGATGCTGGTGCCGCTGGGTACCTTCCTTGTTATGCTGCCCCTGTCCCTGTGTCTGGTGGCACCGGCTGGCGTCTTCTTGGGCAATGGCATTACCTGGCTGGTGGAGACCATTTACAACAACATCGGCTTCCTGGGTGTCGGTGTGCTGTCCGGCCTGTATCCCCTGCTGATCCTCACCGGTATGCATTCCACTCTGGCTCCTGTCTGCATCTCCTACTTCACCAAGTTCCAGTATGATCCGCTGATCATCCCCGCCTGCTACATCGCAAACTTCGGTCAGGCTGCTGCCGCTGCTGCGGTCACCCTCAAGTCCAAGAACGCTGATGTCAAGGGCATTGCCGGTTCTTCTGCACTGACCGCTTTTCTGGCCGGCGTCACCGAGCCTGCTCTGTTCGGCGTCAACTTCCGTTACCGCAAGCCCCTGATCGCATCCGTGATCGGCGGTTTCGTGGGCGGCTGCTATGCCGGTCTGATGGGCTGCAAGCTGGTTGCCATGAGCGGCTTGGGCGTCTTTGCGCTGGCTGGCTTCTTGAGCAGCGATATCATGAACTTTGTCAACTACGTCATCGCTGTGGTCATCGCCATGGTCGTTACGTTTGCCATCACCTTCGTCACATTCAAGGACGAGGCCTGATTTTTACCGGATAAGAAGGGAATTGGAAGAATATGAGTTTTCCTGCAAATTTTCTGTGGGGCGGCGCTACCGCAGCCAACCAGTTTGAAGGCGGCTGGAACGAGGGCGGCCGCGGTGCCAGTGTGGCTGACCACATGACCAACGGCACCAACACCACGCCCCGCCAGATCACCCGCGAACTGAAAGATGACCTGTATTACCCCAACCACAAGGCCAGTGATTTCTATCACCACTATAAGGAAGATATCGCCCTGATGAAAGAGATGGGCTATAAGGTCTACCGGATGTCCATCAGCTGGAGCCGCATCTTCCCCACCGGCACTGAGCAGCAGCCCAATGAAGAGGGTCTGGCTTTTTATGATGCGGTGTTTGATGAACTGCACGCTGCCGGGATCGAACCGCTTGTCACCATCAGCCACTATGAAAATCCGTTTTATCTGACCGAGCACTTCAATGGCTGGGTGGATCGCCGCCTGATCGATTATTACCTGCATTACTGCGAGACGATTTTCAATCGCTACAAGGGCAAGGTGCATTACTGGCTCACCTTCAACGAGATCAATGCCGGAATGTATCCCTTTGGCATCTACTCCGGGCTGGGCATCCTGAACGAGGGCACCACCAACATGAACGATCAGGTGGATATCCCGCAGCAGCGCTATCAGGCCCTGCATCACCAGTTTGTGGCCAGCGCAAAGGCAGTGCAGCTGGGCCACAGCATCGACCCGGAAAATAAGATCGGCTGCATGGTGGCCATCACTCCTAACTATGCCTACTCTGCCAACCCGGAGGATCAGATCAAGAACCAACATTCCTGGCAGTACTGCAACCACTACTGCGGTGACGTGCAGGTGCGCGGTGCATATCCGGCCTTTGCAAAGCGCATCTGGGCTGAGAACAATGTGGAGATCAAAATGGAGCCCGGCGATGCCGAGACCCTGCGCAATGGCACGGTGGATTTCTTCTCCTTCTCCTACTACATGAGCGGCTGTGTGTCCACAGATGAGAACCTGCTGCGCACCAACGGCAACCTGTTTGGTGGAGTCAAGAATCCGTACCTGAAAGCTAGCGACTGGGGCTGGCAGATCGACCCGGTGGGTCTGCGCTACACTCTGAACGAGCTGTACAACCGCTACCAGATCCCCCTGATGGTGGTGGAGAACGGTCTGGGTGCGTTCGATAAACAGGAAGCAGACGGCTCCATCCATGATCCCTACCGCATCGATTATCTGCGGGCACATATCCAGCAGATGAAAAAGGCAGTAGAAGAGGACGGTGTGGATCTGATGGGTTATACCCCCTGGGGCTGCATCGACCTCGTCAGCGCTTCCACCGGCGAGATGGCAAAGCGCTACGGCTTCGTCTATGTGGATGCCGATGACTGTGGCAACGGTACCTTCAGGCGCTATAAGAAGGACAGTTTCTACTGGTACAAAAAAGTGATCGCCTCCAATGGCGAAGATCTGGCATAAAGCTGCCGGAGCAACAAAAAACGAGGGTCTCTGCCGTTGGCAGAGACTCTCGTTTTGCCTGTGGTTTACACTCTTGCCGCACCCTGATCCAGAATTTTATCGAACCGGGCAAAGAAGGTGATGGTAGTAATGGTGGCCGCCAGAATGTCGCTGACCGGCTCCGCCAGAAATACGCCGAACACCGGGTCTGCCACGAGATGCGGCAGAATAAAGATGAGCGGGATCAGCAGGATGATCTTGCGCAGGCAGGCCAGCAGCAGGCTGACCTTCGCCTGCCCCAGTGCCATAAAGCTCTGCTGGCAGGCGATCTGGAAGCCCATGGCAAAAATGCCGGCCATGTAAATGCGCATGGCCCAGGTGGTGTAGGAAATGAGTGCGGAATCGGAGGTGAAGATGCTTGCCACGGCCCCGGGTGCCAGCATCATGGCCAGCCAGAACAGACAGGTATAGCATTTGCACAGCAGCAGCTGGAAGTGGAACGCCTCCTTGACACGGGACTTTTTGCCCGCGCCGAAGTTGAAACTCATCACCGGCTGACCGCCCTGACAGATGCCCTGAATGGGCAGGGTGCACAGCTGGGAAGCACTGGTGATCACGGTCATGGCACCCACAGCCACGTCGCCGCCGTACCGCGCCAGACTGGAGCTGAAGCTGATGGACAGCAAACTCTCGGTGGACATCATCACAAAGGTGGAGATGCCCAGCGCCATCACCGGCAGGATGACCGGTTTTTCCAGCCGGAGAAACGCCCGGCGCAGGTGCAGGATCGTCTTTTTGCCGGTGAGGAATTGCAGGATCCACGCCGCGCCCACAGCCTGACTGAGCACGGTGGCAATGGCCGCACCCTGCACGCCCAGCCCGAACCCGAAGATGAGGATGGGGTCCAGAATGATGTTGATCACGGCACCAATCACGGTGGTGAGCATGCTGGTCTTGGCAAAGCCTTGGGTGGTGATGAAGGGATTCATGCCCAGCACCAGCAGCACGAACACCGAGCCGAGAATGTAGATGCGGCTGTAGCTCAACGCATACGGCAGGGTGGCGTCACTGGCACCGAACAGCCGCAGCAGTGCGGGCGCACCCGCATAAAAGCCGATGGTCAGCACCACTGCAAAGAGCATCAGCACTGTAAAGCTGTTGGAGATGATCTTTTCGGCCTGCTGCCGGTCCCCCTGCCCCAGTGCGATGGCGGTGCGCGGTGCACCACCCGCGCCCACCAGCATGGCGAACGCGTTCAGCAGCATGAGGATGGGGGTGAACAGTCCCACGCCGGTGAGCGCGGCTGCGCCGATGCCCTCAATGTGCCCGATGTAAATGCGGTCTACGATGTTGTACAGCAGGTTCACCACCTGCGCCACCACGGCAGGGATCATCAGCTGCAGCATCAGCTTTTTCACGCTGCCGGACCCCATGTCCTGTTTTGCCTGTGCCATGGAACAAAAACTCCTTTTGCTTCAAATTTGAACTATATCTCCTATATTATACTCGAAAACCGTAAAAAAGCCAGCCCCTTTTTGCAAAAACCTCTGCACCTCGCAAAAAATACCCTCAAAAAGGCCCGGCCTGCGCTGCAGACCGGGCCCGGCATCGGGGAGAAAAGTGTTGACGGAAGGAGACTTTTTTGCTATACTATATAAGGTTTATTCTGGACCGGGGATGCCTCCCAAGGCAGGACAAGGCCCCTGCATAGTCCGGAATATCCGACAAAAACATAACGTGGAGTAGTACTCAAGTGGTCGAAGAGGCGTGACTCGAAATCCAAGTGGATGCTTCGCTGAATGTCTCCATATCACACGGGAGAACGTCAATTTTGATATCCTGACAGGCTTCGGAACCTGTCTGAACGATGCGTTTTCTAACAATATTCTAACAGCAACTGTTCCAAGTTTCAAGGCCGATTTGCGATATACAAATCGTAAATTTGCCATGAAAATATACTTGGAGATGTATCGAAGCGGTCGTAACGAGAACGACTCGAAATCGTTTTGTCCTTAATCGGGCACGTGGGTTCGAATCCCACCATCTCCGCCAGAAGTCGCAGATTCAAACGAATCTGCGACTTTTTCTTTTGCATCAAGCAGAGAAAGACCGCTTCTGCCTCATCACAGTATGCTTTATGCATGAACGATAAATCTATGATTATTTGGGGAGTTTGGATTCTCCCAAAAGGTTCGCAATGACCCCAGCAGACCCCTGTTTGCTTTTGTAATCGAGATGTGCGTAGATGTCAGCGGTGGTAGAAAAGGTACTGTGCCCCAGCCATTCCTGAACCTGCTTCATAGATACGCCGTTCATCACCATCAGGCTGGCGCAGCTGTGGCGCAGATCGTGGAAACGGATATGCTTCAACCCATACTTGGTCAACAGCCAATCGAAGTGCTCCGTCACGAAGTTCGGGCGGATCAGCTTGCCTTCCTGATCGGTGCAGACGAAATCCAGATACTCAGTGCTGTAGCTCTTCTTGAACAGCTTGCGGTAAAGCTGCTGTTTTTCCTTCTGCTTCAGAAGTTCTTCTTCCACAGCCGGGATCAGCGGCAGGGTGCGGCAGCTGGTCTTGTTCTTCATCACATCGCTGACCACAGGAACGTACTTGCCGTTCACCAACTGTTCCGTCACCTTGTGATTGATGGTGATGGACTTGCGCTCAAAGTCGATAGATGACCACTTCAGCCCAAGCACCTCGCTGCGGCGCAGACCGTAGTAGGCTGTAATGAGGATGCACAGGTGCAGGGGGTCATCCTGCGATACTTCCAGCAGCTGCTGGACTTCATCCTTGGAGTAGAAGTTGGGCCGGAAGCTGTTCTTCTTCGGGCGGTCAACTTTCAGCATCGGGTTGGTTTCCAGATAGTCCTTGCGGACGGCATCCTTGAACGCTTTACCGAAGATGGCGTGGTAGTGAATGACTGTGTTAGTGGTGTAGCCCTCCAGCAAGATCTTCTCCTGAAACTCATCCAGCACCTGCGGCGTGACCTCGCACAGCTTCAAGCCCAGCGGCTCAAAATACTGCGTGATGCGCCCGGTGATCATCCGATTGTAGCTGATAAAGGTTGCAGGCTGGATGGATGCCTTGTGAATCTGAATCCACTCGTTGAGATAATCCAGAAACAGCATCTCCGACTTGCTGGCCGTTCTGACCGGCGCAGGGATGGGCTTTGCCGTCCGGGTGTCTACTTTCTCGTAGGCACCGCCCCGGCCTGTGGGCAGTTCGCCCATTTCGTCATACCGGAGCAGGACTTCGTGGAGCATGGCCTCGGCCTTGCGCTTATTGCCGCGCACGGTCAGACCAGTGGAGATCCACTTGATCTTCCGTTTGCCGTTGGCATCGTAAAGGTTGAGTACGAAATAGAAACGTCCATTTTTCTCTTGGACAGACCCTGTTATTTTCATCATAAACCTCCTTGTGGTTTAACAGGCGTGCTGTCCGTTGCTGCACCCACAGCATACCACATCCAGCGGCGGATTTCCAGCCGGGAAGGTGCTCTGCCCGGTAAGCAGGAACTCGATCACACTCAGCTTCGGGATACGATAGGTGCGGCCGATTTTAAGCGCAAACAGGCGGCGGGAACGGATCAGTTCCCCAACTGTATGGCGGTTCAGACCAAGCATCTCCGCAGCTTGCTGAAGGCCGACGGCATCGGGGTAACCGGGAAACATCTGGGAATAGGCATCGTTAAACTTCATAGGCACTCCTTCTGCATAAGTAGTTTAAGGTCAAAAAGTGTGTCATCCTTTGCAGCAAGGCTGCGTTCAGGTGGCAATGTAAAGAGAGCTGGCAGTAGTTCCAACTCCCCCATCGCAGATAAGTTCAAACTCGTCTGCGTTAATAAGTTAAGGTCTCCCATATTGGTCCTCGACTTCCCTAGGAGTGGGGAATCGTCCGGCGGCGGGCTTGCACCGCACCATTGGCATTTCAGCCACCCCGTCTTCGTTATGACCGGGCTGCGAGTTACAGAAGTACCTTTTGTGAAGTACCGGACGATTGAACTATTCACTTGTCAAGGAACATATGGAAGATTTCTGGACTTTGACGGACGAAAAACATCCTTCTACTTGGTAGCCGATGAAAAAGGCCATTTCGTAGCATTGAAAGCAATTTTGTAAACAAAACGTCATAATAGTCCGAGAATTGTCTTGGAAAAGATGCCCTACACTTGGTAGGCATCGAGAACGCCTGTTTCATAGCATCGAAGGGAAAATTGTAATTGAGTTGTAATTCTTGAGGCCGAATCTCCACTTTTGAAAAAGTCCTCTCACTTGGTAGCCGACGAAAAAGACCAAAAGAAACCATCTTTTTGAGAATTAACAAAAAGGTCACAAATGACTGACCTTCAAAGAAGCGTTTCTACTATTAACAGAAAAAGCGGCCTAAAATGGGGGGTGTTGACGCTGATTTTTTTTGCCTTCATTGAAGGTTGAGAGCGTTCCCTCACTTGGTAGGCATCGAGAAAGGCTCGTTGACAACCTTTATTTTGAAAATTAACAGAAAGTTAACAAAGCAAGATGCGCTGAACAAGAAACAACCGCCGCTCACTCCGGGAAAGAGTGAGTGGCGGTTGCAATATCAAATTTTTGATTCAGAAAATCAGATGCTCGCTAAAATATCTGTCAGTGTGGCGACAAATGCTTCATCCTGCTCCTTCGTCCGCTTTGGGCTCCCCTTGGGGTGCTTTCCGGCACGGAGGAGCTTTTTGTTTTCATACCGCCGCAGCAGGAGAGCATCTATGTTGTCGGCGGTGTACTCCAGACCATTCTGGTTCAGCACTCGTGCGCACTTGGCAAGGCACATACTCGCCAGCCCGTAGTCCTGTGTCACGACAATATCCCCTGGCTTTACCCGGTTGACGAGAGCAAAATCCACGCTGTCCGCTCCTTTGTCGAACACCAGCGTCTGCGCACCTTCCCGCTCGATTTGGTGAGAGGTGTCGCACAGGATGATGACCGAGATGCCGAACCGCTTTGCAATTTGCAACGTCAGATCGACGACCGGGCAGCCGTCTGCATCGATCAAAATATTCATCACATATCCTCCATCACCCATCCAAACGCCTTTGCCGTGCGCAGGTCGGTATCCTTGAAATGCCCGCCGATGTTCCATTCAAGGACGCAACTTTTTCTACGCTCAGCAAGCTCCCGGTGCAGGGCGCGGATGTTCTCCCCGACAGCGGCCATAGTTGCGTTCCTTGTGCGCTCTTCCCGGTCGCCAAGGCTCAGGTAAATGCACTGTGCTTGAATGGGGCGTTGCTGTTCAAACTCCATCCATCCCGGAAACCATACGGAAGGCGAAGCGGCCGCAACACCGGAAAACAGAGCTATCTGCGTGGATGCCCACAGCGCGAACAATCCGGCCAGCGAGTAGCCGCCCAGAACAATTCTGACGTTTCTCGGCAGTGCAAACTGCTGTTTCAGGGCGGGAATCACTTGCTCTGTCAGAAAGCAAAGGGTATCCGCCGCATTGCCGCCAAAACTTTCCTTGCCCCATACCGCAGGAGCTTCCCACGGGGAAAGTTCATCGTTCCAGTTTTTCACCGGAACAGCGGAAAACAGAAAATTCCGGCCGCTTTGTGCAATAGCTGTCACTTCATGATCCATGCTTTGCAGCTCATGTTCGCCGGTCATTTGGAGAAGCAGGTATTCTGTATGGGCTTCGCCGTAAATGCGGCAGGGTCTGTTTCCGATTTGAACTTGCTGTGCGGTCACGGCAGCAGCCTCTCGAAAAAATTTTGATAAATCCAGTATAACAGTTGCAAGCGGAATTGACAATTCGGACTGGCACAATCGCTTCTGCAAGCAGTGCTTCGTGGTACCATTCTGGTACAACAAAACTCTCTTGCAAGCAATGTCTTTGTATATACAAAGACCCTTGCCTTGCAAGCGCTTGTTGGGCGCAGCCCAAACCCGTTGTTCTGTCTCGTGCCGATGCAGGCTTTGCGTTTTTGCAAAACGCTCTTTCAGCACTCCGCAGGAGTGCGCAGCCATCACGGAAGCGTGATGTTCACAGGGGGTTGGGATTGCATCCCAACAAGCAGAACACGCACGGCAAAGTTGCAATGCCGTGCGTGTTCTGGCCTTTGTACGCACAAAGGCACTGCTTGCGGGAGAAAACATCCCATGAAGGACAAATGAAAACCGTATTGTTTGATTTGAAATTGCAAGGTCACGAAAGTTACTCCGCGTAAAACCATGAGTGTTTTGACTTTACTAGCGATGTAAAGAAGAGTATACTTATACCATAAGATAGATTATTCACTAAAAGGAGTGGTTTAATGGCTCTGTATTGCGAATTGGAGAACATCATAACAGAAAGTGATGTTGAGCAGAAGTTTATTTATCCATTTCTGAAGGCAGAAACGCCGATTGGACTTGGATTAAAAGATTCGGAAATTTTAACTAAGCACATCCTCCGGAAGAAGTTGATTGATAAAGGACAAAAACAAAAGTACTATTTCCCGGACTATCTGGTTGCAATTAGAGGCATTCCCACGCTTATTCTAGAAGCGAAGGCTCCAAATGAGCTACTGGCTAATGGTTATTCTGAGGCTAGGTTATACGCACAAGAGGTCAATGCGTCTTTTCCGCACAAAATAAATGCGTGTCAGTATATTATTGCGTCAAATGGTTGCGAAACATGGATGGGATATGTCGATCAAGCAGAGCCTGTCTTACGACTAATTCATAGTGACTTCAATATTGAAAACAAATTGTTCTGTGAACTGGTTGAGCATTGTTCACATGAAGCTCTTCTCAATTTGGCAAATAGGTACTATGTGGACTTGAGAGGAAATGCGCGGTTTAATTCGCCAGTATCACAATTGGGCGGGAAGCGTGTCCAAAATGAAGAAATGGTAGAGAATTCGTTTGGGCGAACATTAGTATTTGAAAATAGATCAATATTTGATCCTGAAACCGAACAAGATCGAACAGTTATCGTCAAAAACGCATATATTCCATCTCCAAAGCGTGAGCAACATATCGAGCCAATCTACAAAGAAATCAAACGCTTTGATTTGCCTAGTCGAAAGAATTCGACAGCATTGTCTACCGAAACACCAGTTGAGCTTGTTGATAAACTTTCGGAAAAAATACTAAATAACCAGGAAGCCTATTCTCTAATGTTGCTAATCGGAAATGTTGGAAGCGGAAAAACAACATTTACACGTTACTTCCGATATGCATTTCTAGAAGAAAAATATCCGGAACTTGCAGCAAGATGTGAGTGGATTTTTATTAATATGAATTTGGCGCCCGTATCAAACAACGAGATATATAACTGGCTCAAAAAGCAGATTATTGATTCTATAAAAGAAACGCATAATGATTTGGATTTTGAGGATTTTGGAGTAATAAAGAGAGTGTTTAGGCGTGAAATATCACGCTTTGACAAAGGATTAGGCTCATTGTTGTGCGGAAGCGATGTAGAACGAAACAGAGAATTATACAAAATTCTCAATGAAGCAATAAGAAATGTGGACTCTTATTTGGAGGCATTGCTATTTTTTATAAAGGAAAATTATGCCAAAATTCCTATTGTGGTATTGGATAATTGCGATAAACGGAACAAAGGTGAGCAATTGCTAATGTTTGAAGTAGCACAATGGTTGCGTGCACAATATAAATGTATTGTAATTCTGCCTATGCGTGATGCGACTTATGATACATATAAATCCGAACCACCGCTTGATACTGTAGTGAGGGATCTCGTTTTTAGAATTGATCCACCAGATTTATTGAGAGTACTTCAAGCTCGACTTGACTATATCACAAGAATAACCGAACAGAGCAGTAATACCTATATACTGGAAAATGGTATGCGAGTTGCAGTCAAACGATCTGAACTTATTGAATATTTCAAGTATATTATAGTTGCTATTCGCAAAGATCGTTGGGTCGCAAATTTGTTCTATAGATTAGCAGACAAAAATACACGTAATGGCATTCAAATTTTTGAAGATTTCTGTAAAAGCGGGCATATGAAGGAAAAGGATATTCTTGCAATGCGAGTGCTTGGCGATGATGCGCAGATTCCTGCGTATCGGTTTGAAAATGTCCTTCTTCGTAAGAACCGCCGTTTTTATAACGGTGATGAATCGAATTTTGTGAATTTGTTTGCATCTGATTACAATGACGATTTTCCGGATCCGTTTGTTCGTGCCGATATATTGAATTGGCTATATCAAGTGCAAGCACTGAGTGGTCCAACGGGTGATAAAGGTCTATTTCAAGTGTCAGAGCTTGCACGAAGCTTGCAGGTATATGGTCATAGCCTTGCTGTTATTTATCGTGAATTGGCTTACTTGGCAAGGAAGAATTTAGTGCTTTGTGAAAATTCGGCGATGCCAATTGAGGAAGGCGATTTGGTTAAGATTACTATCCCGGGTGCCTTACATTTGCAAATGTTAAGAAACGTTTCGTATCTTTCGGCATGCGCAGAAGATACTCTCTTTAAAAACACTGAGGTTATGACGCGTATATCTAATCGACTTAAATTTCATGAAAGTGATTCGAAACTTGTTGTTGCACTAAATGCAAGAGATTTGGTGAATTATTTGATTGAATATCGAAAGGAATATTTGACAAATAGTGACGAATTAGTGTCGGAAAAAGCAATTATAAGTTCTGTTGATTTGAATGATTCGCTTCATGCTGTTGAACAATGGATTCAGGCAGATGAAAACCTTAAAAAGACAATCAGTGAGATTGATTATTTTACAGTTGATATGGATGTAGATGCATGTGTGGTTAGTAAAAATAGTGGCGGTGTAGTTTGTACGATTGCTGATAAAGATGTAAAAGGATTCATTTCAAGCTTGGAACCCAAGTACTCATTTCCGCGCGATGTTTATTCGAAAATCAAACCAGGAGACATCTTGAAATGCAAAGTAATGGAATTTGATTTTACGCATAGAAGCTTTCAGCTTAAATATTTGAACTGAAAATAAGCATAGGTGTTTCTCTAACATTACGGAGATGCATCCATGCTTTTGTAGTGATAGTTGATATATTCAATGATAAATATTGTGGATTGAATAACGCAAGACTTCTGTAGCTGTTGAGTATAATAAAGAACCGATTTTTAATTTAAATGTATAATTGATCCCCATACAGCAAATTGGTAATTTTTGTAAAATTGCAACAATAAAAATCTGGACGATGGATTTCATCCCAATGTCGCTCGAATCCGTTCCAGAATCGTCTGGTCAGCCGGGAGCCAATGTACAGAACCCAGTTCGTCCTTTGTCAGCCAGCGGGCGGCTTCGGCTTCTTTCAGAACAAGATCGCCGGAAAGAACCTCGCACCAGAAGCAGTCCATCGAAAGATGGAATGCTGGATAGTCGTATTCGATGGTTCCAATCTTCTCATGTACCGCGATTTCAGTGTCCAGCTCTTCCTCAATTTCTCGTTTCAGCGCCTGCTGTGGAGTCTCGCCCGGCTCAATTTTGCCGCCCGGAAATTCCCACTGCCCTTTATAGTCGCCATAGCCGCGGGCGGTGGCATAAATTTTGTGTTTGGTCTGGATGGAGTCGCAGATGACGGCCGCGACAACGCGAACTTGTCGGAGCGGGGCTCCTCCATCTTGCTGACGCAAGACCGTTCTGTCGCTTAAAGTCTCCACTGGAGACTTCATTGCTTCGAAAACGCGAATAATTTTCATTGTAAGTTACCCCACGATCAGTTTATTGGTCTTTTTGAGGAATCGTGCCGGAATGGGACGGTCGAGCTTCCATGTGATGTTCATCGGGCGGGAACCTTCGTGCCGGACATAGTTCACAGTGCCAAGATAGGTGTAAGCGGCGGCACCGCCGAAACGGGAATCCGCTTTGAACTCCCGGACAAACAGCAACACACGGCTTCCTTTCTCCCGGTGATGGATGTATCGCTGACCAGTGGCAGAACTTTCGGCTGTGGTGCTTTGGCTCTGCCAGTGAAACAGGTTCTCGTTGATGGAATAATCGTTGTACATGGTGGTGGGCGAATAATCCTTGTCGGCTTTGTTCAGGGTTACAAAGAACACATCCAACTGCTTTTCCGGCAGCCACTTCACACCTTCACGAACGGTAGATGGTTTCAGGAAATCCAGTGCTACCAACAGCTGGTCGCGGGTGTAGGTGCAGTGCAGGTCGAGCGGACAGTCAAAGCCCACGTCCACCGGTTCATCAATAAAATCAATGTGGTCATACTGGTATTGCAGAAGGGTCTGCAATTCGCCCAACAAAATTGGGCTATCCGAAAGTGCATACAGATCGTCAAGTACGTCCTCGCGGTTCCAATCCTCTGCCGCTTTGCCCCAGACAGTCACATAGAACATTTGCAGCATCCGCTGTTCAACAGGCGGCAGGTCTGCAAAATCCGTGTTGTCCAGCTTTGGCAGAAGGTCCAGCAGAAAACGAATCCACCGGCGGGAATCCACGACGGCAAACCGTGCAAAGGCTTTTGTCAGGACCTCTTCGAGCGGCTCCGCAAAATCAGAAGATACGCCCGCCAAAAATCGCAGCCGAGAAAAACAAAGGACTTTATCCTTGACTTTTTTGCTGTAGATTGCCCGCGGGTCGAGGTGGTAGTAGTCAAGAAAGTTTCCGAGGGTCAGCGGCAGGCCGGTGTCCTCGGTGAAAGATGCCGCCCGCGCCACAAGGCCGGAAGTGCGGTCGTAGGAGGCGCTGATGTTGTCCAGCACATATTTTGCCGCGATCTTTTCCAGCTGGATATAGCAGCCCTTGGGCGCAGAGACAAAGCCCTCTTTGATCTCCCGGCTGACGCTGTGGGTGGTGTTGGAGAGCAGGGCGGCAAACTTTTCCTCGAAATTATACTTCTTGTTCGCCTGCCCGATGAAGTCCAGCACGGTCAGACATTCCTTGCTTTCAGCCAGACGCAGGCCGCGGCCCAGCTGCTGCAAGAACACAGTCAGAGATTCGGTGGGGCGCAGGAACAGCACGGTATTGACTTCCGGGATATCTACGCCCTCGTTGTAGATGTCCACTACAAAAATGAAGCGAATCTCCCCGGAAACGAGCCGCTGTTTGGCGGTGTTGCGTTCCTCGTCGGAGGAATCCCCGGTCAGCGCCATGGACGGGATGCCATGGGTATTGAAATAGTCCGCCATGAACCGGGCGTGCTCGATGGAAACGCAGAACCCAAGCCCCTTCACTTCATCGATGTCCGTAACATATTTCAGGATGGAGCTCACCACAAGGTCGGCACGGCGCTGTGCCGCCATGCCGCTGAAGGTATACAGGTTGGACAGTTCGGCCTTGTCATAACCGCCGGTGCGCCATTTCAGGCTGCTCAAGTCGGCCGTGTCGGTCACGCCAAAATATTGGAATGGACACAGCAGCTTCCGGTCGATGGCTTCCGGCAGGCGAATCTCGGCGGCAATGCGCCCACCGAAATAATCCAGAATGCTCTTGCCGTCCATACGCTCCGGGGTAGCGGTCAGACCCAGCAAAATCTGCGGCCGGTAATACTCCAACAGCTTCTGGTAAGTGGGCGCGGCAGCATGGTGGAATTCATCCACCACGATGTAATCATAAAAATTGGCGCCGGTTTTAGCCGTGAAATCCTGCGAGTTGAAGGTCTGAATGGAAACAAACAGGTGGTCGATACTGTCCGCTTTGTAATTACCCACCAATAGCTCGCCGAAATTGGCATCCTTTAGAACAGCCCGGAAGGTGTACAGGCTCTGTTTCAGAATCTCTTCCCGATGCGCCACGAACAGCAGGCGGCAGGGCTGGCCGGGACGCTGTTTGCAGAATCTCTTGTAATCCAACGCAGAGATCACCGTTTTTCCGGCGCCGGTGGCGGCCACCACTAGATTGCGATTGTGTCCGCGCACGGCACGCTCCGCTTCCAGCTTATCCAGAATCTCCTGCTGGTAGGAGTAGGGCTGGATGTCCAGCGTGTAAATGCCGCTGTGGTCGGTCTCGCTGTATTTTTCGGCTTTCAGGGCGCGGGTCAGACGCTCCCGCTGGCCTTCGTCGTAGTATTCAAACTCGCCAGCATTCCAGTAGCTTTCAAAGGTGGCGGCGATCTTATCGATGGTCTCCGGCAGGTCTTTCCGGGTCGCTTTCACGTTCCATTCCAGCCCGCTGGAAATGGCCGCATTGGACAGGTTGGAAGAGCCGACATAAGCCGTTGTAAAGCCGGTGTCCCGGTAGAACACATAGGTCTTGGCATGGAGTCGGGTACGCTTAGTGTCATAGCTGACCTTGATTTTCGTGTTAGGCAGCTGGCGCAGCTCCTCGATAGCCTTTACATCGGTGGCACCCATGTAGGAAGTGGTGATGATGCGCAGCTCTCCACCATTCTGAGTGAACTGCCGCAGCTCGTCCATGAGCAGGCGCAGGCCGCTCCACTTGATAAAGGACACCAGCATATCGATGCGGTCAGCGGACACGATCTCCTTCTTCAACTCGGTGTACATCTGTGGTTCGTGGATGGCACCGGTAAACAGGGAGCTTTGTGCCAGAGACGTTTCCGGTCGCTCAATGTCTTTGGCCGTTCTTCCGGCGGCAAGGCAGGGGGCGCTTTCCCGTAAAAGTGCAAGAAGCTGCTCTGCCCGCTGGTCAACGCCCAGCGCGGCAAAGTCGGCTTCTTTGGTAGTCGTCTGGATGGTGCTTACGATCTGGTTCGCCAGCTCAATTTGCGCCTCGATGCCGCCGCCATTGTCCTGTACGTTATCAAGACCCTTCTGCACCACCTCGGTCAGATACTGCGCCAGCACTTTAGACGCCTCTGCCGTGTCGATGGGCGCAGTGGATTTGCGGGCTTCCGGGATCTCCGAAAGCTCACTCTCCAGAGCGTTGTTGATGACCTGTTCGTACAGTCCGGGGTGAAGCATGATGACACTTCCTTGCAGTTTTCTTCTATTATAGCGCGGACAAAAGCCCTATTCAATGCTCACAATACGGATGAGACATTGCTTAACCACTCAAAAGCACAATAAACAGGCAGGTTGCTGACATATTTCTGTACTAATCTCTGGAAAGAAGTCAGAAAGGTGTAGCTGTGGTCTCTGCTGTGTAGATGGCGGCAAGGACTACTTGCGGCGTGTCATCAGGACCACCGAAGGCGGAAAATATGAGGACTACTGCGAAGAGCTTTCAGAGTGGGTGGAAGTTCCTGACCCGGACGATGATGACTGAACTCAAATGAACAAGACCCACAGATTGGGATGAGCATCCAATCTGTGGGTCTTGTTGTATCCATTTGCTGATACTTATTGATACCAATTGGTATCAATGTACTGACAACCAACAAAAAGTCAAGTAAATAGGGCTGCTTTAGCCCTTACTCAATGCGGATTCCCTTAAAATTGGCCGTATTTTAAGGGAAAGATGGGGCGATTAAGGGATTACTTCAACCGTAGGTACACAGTTGATTTGCCTGCTCCCTCGCGTTTCAACTCGCTGTTTTCAACGAGTTTCCGCAGGGAACCCTCAATGGAACTAAGGCTCAGCGAAGGACAGAGTTCCCGGATATCCTGCTTGGTAAAGCGCCCGATCTTGTTCTTCGTAGCATTCCGAACAACTTCAATGGCTGGAAGTTTTGTTTCCACGAGGGCAAAGCGTTCTTCAAAATCGCGGTATGCAGAGAGAATGGTTCCCAAAATATATTTGATGAATGGAACAACATCCTCTGTGCCCTCGTACCATCCGCTTTGCGCCTGCGCAAGAGCTGAATAGTAGAGGTCTTTGTTCTTGGCAATCTTGGCTTCAAGTGAGATGTATTTCCCGACATAGAAACCGTTCTGATACAGCATCAGGGTCGTGAGAAGGCGGCTCATCCGGCCATTGCCATCGTTGAACGGATGAATACAGAGAAAATCATGGATGAACACAGGAATTGCGATTAATGGTTCTACTTCAAAGTTCCCGATCACACGGTTATATTCTTCGCAGATTCGATCAAGAGCCGCTGGCGTTTCGTAAGGAGCCAATGGGGTGAAAAGAACTTCGCTATGTCCATCGGGATAGGTTGCGCTGATATAATTCTGTACGTTCTTCGTCCGTCCTGCGACGGGGTTGTTCATGTGGCTGTACAAAACCTTATGCAGCTGCAAAATATAATTCTGCGTAATCGGAATCACATCAAAATTTTCATGAATGAGGTTCAGGACATCACGGTAGCCTGCAATCTCTTGTTCATCACGGTTGCGCGGCGTCGTTTTTTCCTCCACAAGCTGCTTGATTCGGGTGCTGGTGGTCACGATTCCCTCGATGGCATTGGATGCTTCGGTGCTTTGCACCTTTGCAATCTCCACCAGACGTTCCAGCTCTTCAGGACGCTGCTTCAAGTAAAGTTCCTGCTTACCCGCTTCTTTATAGATTGCAGCAATATAGCCGAGAATCTCGGAATCCCATTTTTGCTCTTTGATTTTGGAGTAATTGAATGCTCTCATGCCCTTACCACCCTCTCTTTCCCTTAAAATATACTACATTTCAAGGGAAAAGCAAGACGATTAAGGGATTCTGCTCTAAAAAAGTTGGACATTCGAGAAGAACAAGTATATACGGCAGCAATGCTGCCTTAAAGTGAAAAGGCGGTGGGTCTTGCCCTAACGTTGTTATAAATGATACTAATTGGTATCAGCAGGCTTCTGACATTCGGCCATGATCCTTCTTGCCCTGCCACGGGTAGTGTCCTCAAAGGTCTCATCTTCGCTGAAGCGCAGCCAGAAAGGGTCTTCCATCAGGCAGGCATTGGTGCGCTTGACAATTTCCCATGCGTTGTAGTCGGGCAGGCCCATCATCTCCAGAATCTCTTTGCAGTCCATCCGATTCCGGGGAAAGATGCGCTTCTTTGCCCAGACGACCACATCGACCAGTGGGACTTTGCGGCTGCTGCCGATAAAGAGGTTCAAGGGCAGGTCGTACTGTAGCACGCCCTCATTGGCGCAGAGATACTGCCCATCTTCGCTCAGATGAGCGATTTCCCGTTCATCTAACATCAGTTTCAGGTAAGCCATATTTATACGCTCCTTAATAATTCTTTCCTCATGTGTGGAATCGCCCTATATCGGCCTTGCAGATAGCCTTTGGCGATATTCTCACCTTTCCGGGGAGAAAACTCGGTCAGGGCATAAATATCGGTCTGCATGGTCTTTTCGTTCTTCTCTGCAAACCAGACCTGATCCCGGCGCAGCAGGGTCAGGTCGAGAAGTCCAGTATCATGGGTGGTGAAGATAAGCTGTGCATGGTTTGTGTTGATGGTCGTATCCTGTATCATCTCGATCAGATGTCGGGTCAGAAGCGGGTGCATACTGGATTCGATCTCGTCTACGACCAGCACAGCCCCGGATTCCAGAGCGGCCAGCCACATCCCGATGCGGGAGAAGAACCGCTGTGTGCCGACCGATTCCAGCCCCAGAGGAAGCCAGAATCCCTTGGGAGCACCGTCCCCGGAATCCAGCGTGTGCAGGGCAGAGATGATGGGTTCGTCCTTGGAGCCGGTAATGCGGATGTCCTTGATACCGAGGTCTGCATACAGCATTTCATGCAGGATACGGCTCTTTTCAGAGCCGCCCTGCCGAATGGCAGACAATGTAGCATCCAGCCGCATTTCGGTTCCCATAAAGCCTGTCAGCTTTTCAAAGAACCACAGATACGCTTTTTCGGTCTGGGGGCAGTTCCACTCGTTCGAGTTGGACAGATAAAGGCGGTTTTCAGCAGTTCGCCCAGCAAGCGTGAACTGCTCTTGAATATTCTCGCGGAACTGATAGCCATTGTTTTCTCTTGAAAAAATCAAGGCTTCCCGGCCATTCGGCCAGTGATAGAGATATTCGGTCAGGACTTTGGACTTGTCAAACGAGAACCCATAGGCATACTTGATGCCGCCATAAAAATAGATGGCTTCAAAGCTGGTCGGCTGTGTGGGCTGGTCAGTGAAAGCAAACGGCTCCTGCGGAAGGGACTCGCCCTTCAGCAGCTTGGCATATCGGCCACAGACCATTTCCCGCATGAGCAGGAGAGCATGGAGAACATTGCTCTTCCCGGCTGCATTTGCGCCGTACAGTGCCAGCACAGGCACAAGCTGTTTCTTCTCGTCCGGCGAAATCAGGCAATCAGACAGACTTTTATCCGTAGATGCTTTCAAGCTGATAATAGCCGTGTCCTTGATGGAGCGGTGGTTGGTGACTGAAAATTGAAGCAGCATCGCGATTCCTCCCAGATGATTTTCTGAATCCAGTGTACTCTATTCTGGACGGAAAGTCAAATTTTGATTTTGAAATTTGCAAACATTCCGCAAAAATCAAGAATAAAATCTAAAATACCGGCTTTTTATACCGTTCAGATGCTAGTAGTGCTCCATGGTGGTGGGGGCGTTCATGATGGTGGTACGCAGGTAGGCCATGATGTTCTTGATGGGCTGGGTGGTGTTGGCCATCACATCGAAGATGTACTCCACGTGCTGGCTGGTCAGCTTATCCAGCCGGAGTCGGATCGCTTTTGTGGTCTGTGCCTGTTTGCCGATATACTGGGTCTTGAGCGGACAGCAGTACATCTCCACGATGTTATCCAGCAGTTCTTGCAGCATTTCCGGGGCATACCGCTTGGCAAGGATGTCGATTTCCAGCTTCTCCCGGAACTCTGCCCGCACCCGTGTTGCCATCTGGTCGAAATCCTCTGTTTCGGCTGTCTGCCCTGATAGATTAGTACTTTGTCTTTTAGTATTTTGTTTATTAGTATTTTGTTTATTAGTATTTTGTTGCGTTGCCTTTTCCAAATTGCGTTCAGCCAAATTGAGAAAATCCAAAAACGGTGAAGAACAAGGTTTCACGCCACTTTTCTGGTTACTGGATGTGGAAGGAGGCGGTGTGCTGTTGTCATCACCGGGAACAGCCGGAACGTCCTCAACAGGCGACTCATAGACCTGATAGTCATAGTCGATGATCTGGCCTCTTGCATTGCGCACTTTCTGGCGGCGCACATAGCCATGCTCCTCCAGCTCCAGAACAGCTGTGCGGACGCTGTCCAGACCGTCCTTGCACCCGGTCGTCAGCCCTTTCAGGCTGTAATCCCAGTCGTCGGGCAGGGAGAGCATATAGGACAGCAGGCCCTTTGCCTTCAGGGACAACTTCTTGTCCTGAAGATGGTAGTTGCTCATGACGGTATAGTTGACGTTTTTGTTGACGCGGAATGTGGACATGGCGGCTTCCCTTTCAGCCCGGTTTGCGGGCAAAAGAAAACGCAGCATCTCCCGGCTTTCGGGAAACGCTGCGTTCAGACAGGGAAGCCTGCTGTGAGCTGGCACAGCAACGGCAGCACTGCATATTTCTAACGGACATCTAACACAACTACACCTGAAATGCAGCCGCTGACGGCCCGTGCGAAAAGGCTTTTTCTAACGTCATTTCGCAAAAAGCGGCTGATTTTTGCCTGTAAATTGCGATGGTGTGCCACTTTTGCGAGGCGCAGAAAATGCCGGCAACTGCCAATGACAGCCGAACGAAACCAGTTTCATCCAACCGGTTCAAAGACTCGAAATCTCGTAGGCCCTGCAAGGGGCGCCAGGGTTCAAATCCCTGCTACTCCGCCAAGGTCACAGTTCCTCACGGAATTGTGACTTTTTATTTTATCGAAACAGCTGAATCAAATGTATAGGACCACCTTTCAGAGGCAAGCCCTCCGGCAGTTCCTTCAGGAACTGGGTCTCGGGGATCGTACCGGGTGAATTGCAAGGCTACCTCAAAACAAGCGATTCTGGCTGTCAGAAAAAGCTCCTTGGAAGCGAAGTGAACTGCACCCCATTTGTTAGACAGTATGGTATACTGTTTAGGAAATGGGGTGTTTTTGTATGTCAAAGGGACAACGAAAGTACAACGGAACGCAGAAGGTAGAAATCATTAAACGAAT
>ERZ833822.1122-NODE-1122-length-24465-cov-10.674642_pt1 | contig 24465 bp, 15 predicted proteins | sample MGYA00519913_ERZ833822 | MGnify/ENA primary metagenome ERZ833822 (study PRJEB31850, sample SAMEA3708746) | human gut metagenome | biome: human gut; feature: human-associated habitat; material: faeces | place: China | collected 2014 ... | reverse complement strand
TACGAACGTAGTAAGGTTCTATATCCGGCCATTTAAGTTCTACAAATTCGCCTTGGACGGCGTAGGTTATTAATATTTTCAACATGGGTTTCTCTTGATTTATGAATATGCAAAAATAGAATTTTTATTGGAGATAAGCCACCCTAGTCGTACATAATCTCCAAAAAAACATAGATAAAAAATAATTGCTGAACATTATTCCCATTAATCAAAAATTATACATATATTTGGATGTTGGATACATAAACACAAAACTATAAAACTATTCGTTATGATTATGAGTACAGTAAGAAGAACGGTTTTATTGCTGTTCATTGCATGGGGAGGATATTTCTCTTTAAATGCGCAAAGTAATTTAGAGACTTCCTCTAAGGGAAAAGATGCCGAAGTTTTATTTAAAAGAAAAGATGCTGAAGTCAGCTTCCCAAAATGGTTGGAAAATCAATTACTCCACAGAGATATACCATTTAGTGCCAATCTCAATGAGGAGGACATCTTGTTCAGCAATCTAGTTTATGCCAATACTACTCCGCTTCAAATTGAAATTGTCACTGATTTTGCAGTAAGCCCAAAAGGTAAAATCAGTAACATAACTATTGAAAAGCCCGCTAATGTAGCTTTCGCCAACGAAATACAACGATTGGTATCTAAGTCCGGTCCTTGGAAAGTGTCAAAAGAAAATAGAGCTAGAGCACACTCGAAGCAACAGTTTATCATTCCACTTAACCTGAAAGGTAAACCTGTTATGTTGGACAAAGCTCCTGAATGGGGAGAAATGAATCAAAGAGTATATTCCAAAAGATATAATCTGACAAGGTATCTACACCAAGTTGCCATGCATATTTATAGCCGGACTGCCAATCATGTGGAAAAACTGGAATTTCCGGATGCCGCAATATTTTCAATAATGGGAGTATTGCAATTAAACTTTAATATTGATAAAACCGGAAAGTTCTCCGACTTGAAATATGTGCATGATTTATCCGGGATTCAACTGGGATATTTCATAGAAGGACAAACATTTCCCGGACGCTTTTTTAGTACTGAAGTGAAATGGCAACCTGCGATAATGAATGGTGAAGCTGTCGGAGTATCTGTTGAGGCAAAAATTGATTTCAATAAGAAAGAGATTTCGTGGGATTGTTATTTGAATAATTAAATCATAATCCAAATCTATTTGGCGATAAAAAGAATTAAAATTAAATATAATCACGAAAGAAGAAAATATATAAAAGGACGGTAGTAATCACTAAAGTTATACTGCACTGATTTTATAAGTTTTATTATAACTTTTGATTATACCGGAGGATTTTCCTCCGGTATAAATCTATTGCTAAGATAGCAAATTATTTGTATGCATGCAATTACTTCTTAGTTAAATCAAAATAACCATCTTCCGCATTGCCTAATTTCATCTTATTACCTGAAACGCTTATTTCATATTCTAGTGTTATCTTGTCGTTCTTCAAAGTAATAGTACTACCTTTATACTCATAAGTAAAACTAGTGCTCGTGTCTCTTGAAGTAACATCGTTGAATTTTAGAATAACTCTTTGAGTAGCCGTATTATTGGAGTTGAAAGTCCACGTCACTTCCATATAACTAGATATATACTCTCCAGGAGTTTCACTTATTTTACTCCAAGAACCAGTGATGTCAGGGTAATTCGTTTCATCATCACTTGAACACGCAGAGAACGTTAAAAACATAGCTGTAAGTAACAGCGTCATACTTAAAAACTTTTTCATAACTTTTCTTTTTATAGTTAAACATAAAGCGAATAAATCCCTATCCGATTCAGCAATAACCATACGCTAAGTCACAAAAAAAGACGTAGTGCTACTGCCATACGTCATCAAGGCTCACCACAAGCCCACTTACTCAATGGCAGCGCACCACGTCAGTATATGACGAAGTACACTTTACCCAATGAGTAAGTTCACTGATAGCCTTAGTTTTGTTATCCGAGGTGGTGATTCTGATGACGATTAGGCTATACTATTTCCAGCAAAAAATTGGATTTCTCCCCAATTTTTCGTATATTCATTGCAAAGATAAGGATTTGTTGGCGATTGCCAATCATTAAACGCCAATTTTTATTAATAAATGATACATCATTCGATTTCAACCTATTAATATAAATATAGTCTATATCTCAAATATTAATAGTCTACACATTGAGTATTAATGTTTGAATTGTACTTATTAATATCCGACAATTCAAACATTAACTTAAATAAAGAAGAACCTCAATATCCAATACATTATTCACCAGTCATTTTCCTAATCAAATTTCAAGCAACCCACAAATAGTTTTTCTTCAGAAAGTTGCACTACTCTTCTTTCTCATTTGACCCTATTTATTTGAGTTTTCATTTTCCTCCACTAAAATATTACTTTTTACTGTCCGGCAGCGGATTAATAGCCCCTCTTTGTGTACAAGTATATGCCGAAACATCTACCGCTTTGTGGTGTGATTCAGAGACCGACGCCCCTCTAAGTATGTTCACAACAAAGGTAGCAGTAAACGAGTCGCCTGCACCTACAGTATCGGCCACCTCGACTTTAGGTGTGTTTATGGATGACACTTCCCCACTTGCATCATATATGCCACTACGTACTGCCCCTTGTGTGAATATAACATACTTGAGCGAGAAACGAGCAATGAGTTCTGCGATAGCTTCCATAAAATCAGTAGAAAGGGAAAGAAGAGAAATCAATAATGGCAATTCGTCTTCATTCAATTTGAGCACATTTGCCTTTTGCAAGGACTCCACAATCAAGTCTGTCGAATAAAAATGTTGCCTGATATTAATATCGAACACCTTCAAAGAGCTATCCGGCACGGCATCTATGAGCCTCAAGATTGCAGCACGTGACTTTTCGCTTCGCTGTGCCAAAGAGCCCCAACAAACAGCATCTGCATCGCCGACAAGTTTCATGGTCGCAGGACTACACTCGATAGCATCCCAAGCAACATTCTCAACAATGTCATATTGCGGTACACCAGCTTCATTCAACGACACAAGCACTTTACCTGTCGGCAAAATATTACGGGAAATATATCCTAAATCAAGTCCGGTCTCTTTAAGCACCGCAAATGTTTCATCGCCAAGTTCGTCCTCACCTATTGCCGTAACGGGATATGATTCTGCTCCCAATTCCTTCGCAAAAAAGCAGAAATTGATAGGCGCTCCGCCAAGTCTCTTACCTTCCGGGAAGCAATCCCAAACAACTTCTCCTATACCTATTATTTTCATGGTTTTATAGTTTAATAATTATTTTCATGGATGTTGCACCATTCTCGTCTATAAATTTGTATGCCTCGTCATACTGCTCGAACGGGAAATGATTCGAAATAAGCGGTTCGAGACGGATAGCTCCCGAACTTACCTGATCGATAGCCGTAAGATAATCTTCATGGCGATACATCATCGTTCCGTTCACCTTCAGTTCGTGCTCTCCCAAATAGAACATATCAAGTGACGGATCCTTGCCAAATACTGCCACTACAACGATGGTACTCCCTTTTTCAATACACTCCATAAGCGAACGAATACTTGACTCAACCCCGGCAACCTCAAACGCAGCTTGAAAATCTTCATCTCCGAAAAGCCTCTTCGCTCCTTCTTTGAGTGATGTCTTAGCTACATTGAGCGTATCTACTATACCACATTTACGAGCTATTTCAAGTCTGAAATCACTTACATCGGTAATAAGGACCCGTTTGGCTCCTCTTGCCTTAGCGAACTGCGCCACGAGGTTACCGATTGTTCCGGCACCCGATACAACCACATTCTTACCTTTCAAGTCCCCGCCACGCATGGTTGCATGCGCAGCCACTGCCACCGGTTCTATCATAGCCCCATAATCAAGTGACATACCTTCAGGCAACACCGCAATCCTGTCATCATCAACCACAAAAAAGTCTTGCGCAGCTCCATTTGCCTGAAAAGCTTGCACTCTTAGCTCCTCACAAATATTATACTCTCCCCGCTGACAAGGCTTGCACTTCCCACACGCAAGTTGCGGACGTGCGGTGACAACGTCACCCGCCTTGCAGATCGTAACCGCCGCCCCCGTAGCGACTACCACTGCCGAATATTCATGCCCCTGAACTACCGGATAGAAAGTTGCCGGATGACATCCGTGATAAGAATGTATCTCACTTCCACAAATACCAATTCTCTTAATATTCAGAAGTACCTGATGTTCTTTCAGGTCCGACGCCTTAGGCGCCTCAACTTCACGAAATTCAATATGTTTTGGTTCTACTAATACCGCTTGTCTCATTTTATACCATATTTACTTAAAATTTCTATTACCGGAGTCTCTATTGACTTCGCCCAAAGTGCATATCCATAACTACTTGGATGAGTTCCGTCAACCGATGTCTCATGCGCATCGGAAGCATCAGGCGTAATCAGATAAACGTCTTTATATTTCGGGTTCGTGAGGATTTTCGCAAACAACTCCTCTACGGTTGCCGCCTTAGCCCGTTCTTTCGCATCAAGAACTGTATCGAATGAACGTCGTTCACGATAGATAGTACGCTGAAATATCAACGGAGTAGCTGGATGTGCCGCTATAAGCCGATCGATAAACGGCATCAGGCGCTCTCTTATCAGTTCTGCGTCAGGATTTGAAAAAGTATCGAATATAAAGGCATCAGCCTTGACTTCCGCAAGAACGTCGAGCATGTAAGGCTGCATCAGGCAACGTCCGCTTGTTGCGAGCGACACGACTTGAAGACCTGTATTACGCATAAATTGCATGGGATAACTCATACCGGATCGATCCGTGCTCACTCCCTGCGTAAACGAAGAGCCATATACCGCTATCCTGCGACGAAAATCGGACTTCAACGGTTCGATAACAGCATCGTCATCTATCCCTATCTTACAAGAAATGACCTCCGAATACATCGGCATATACATCATACATTCATGCATCGTACCATCCATATTCTCAATGAGCGTGAATGTCTCGGTTTTCTCGCCCTTATACGCTTTCAATGAACCGCTTGCCGCATACTGCCATTGACCGTCTGCATTTTTGATATAAAGATCATATCCTTTATAAGAGATCGGCATGGTTGAATGGCTCGAATATACATATCCCCACTTTGTCGTAATCTGTATATTACGTGTGTTCGTTTTAAACAACACAGCCATACCGGCAGAGCAACGGAGTTGTCGGTTCTCCGTCCTGTTAAAACCTTTATAAACCAATGTATCGACTCTATGATACGGATTGGGAGTCGATTCAAACGGCTTACCTATCAGGTTAAGCGTTGACGCCTCCGTCTGTTTTTGTGCCGAAACCGACAATACGCACGAAAGCGACAGAACAACCGTTATGAAAAACTTCTTCATTGCCTTGTATTTTTTAGTTGTTCACTGTAATAAGACCTTCAACCCTTCCGCTACCTGCATAGCATAAAACTGCTCATACTTTTCCATAAACACAGGATATTTGTCCAGTCCCAATGATACAAAAGGTGATATTTTCAAGAACTCGGCCGGCGATCCTCCGGAAATCAACTTCCTGTCCGCTGGGGTGATGTGAGGTTCGGAGATAGCTATATTTTCACCGGACTCGGTGCGCGCACCTATCAGGTATTTGCAATAAACAGCTATCAGGAAAGCCTCTATCGAAATATCCTTCCCATCCTGCAGCATCTGTTTGAGTATGGGTACCACATAAACGGCAAACTTAGCAATGCCATCGCCGCAAAGCCGTGATACCTGATCGCTAATCGCCTTGTTTGAAAATCGTTCGATAAGCTGGTCTTTATAGGCTTCAAGGTCAACGCCTTCGGGAACCGGAACATAAGGAGTAACATCCCTGTTCATAAACAGCTTTATCATTGCACGATACCTCTCGTCTGCCATTACAGCATCGACCTTCCTGAATCCTTCCATATAGGCAGGATAAGAAAGAAGAGTATGTGACGCATTGAGAAGACTTAATTTCATGATTTCATACGGGGTCACATCATGGGTGAATGTAACTCCCACCTTCTCCCATGCAGGACGGCCTGCAATGAAATTATCTTCAATCACCCATTGTATAAAGTCTTCACAACACACATCTGTAACCTTACCCGGTTTTGTTACGGGAGTGATTCGATCTACCATCGAATTCGGGAACGTCACTTTCTTTTTCGCCCACGCTGCCACCTCGGGATATTTCGCTTCGAAGTATGACATAAACGCACATTTGGCGGCATTGCCGTTCATCTGCATGTTGTCACACGAAAGAATCGTAATCGGCAAATCTTTCTCCATACGGCGTTTGAGTCCTTCGGCTACATACCAGAACACACTGCGCGATTGGTTAAAATCGACCTTATATCCCCCTTCGGTAATGGTGAGAGAGATGATTTTTATCTCCTCCGATGCTATTTTAGCGATGATAGGCTCACTATCTATTTCCCCCCATGCCAGTTCTACAAGCGAACCAATCAGCATACTATCCTGTTCGCCGGAAGGGCTGCATGTCGTCAACTGATATATGCCGTCGTCTTTCTTGAGGGCGTTGAACAAGACCCCGTCCGTAGGCATAATCATGGCTCCGAATACCCCCCAGCATCTTTGTGAAGGATCTTCAAGTAATAGATTTGTGTAAGCTTCGAGATGTGCACGATGGAAGTTTCCAACGCCGAAATGTACTATTCCGGCCTTTATTTCAGCACGATTATAATTAAAAGTCTTCATACGATAATTTCAATGTTTCGGCAAGTGATTTTTCCACCTTGTCGCAATGTTCTATATAGAATTTATAAACCTCATTCCATTTGTAATAAGATGCTTCAACCGCTTCCAACGGCAACCGGAGGTCTTTTTCATTCAGCATAAACTTAACTAAAACGTCCGGATTGCCTTCTGATTGGTAAAAGATCATCTGAAGGTTCGCACCCATCGGAATATCCCAATACTTCCAACTCCGTAACGCTTCTTTGGAATTACTAGCCTCCCGCGCCCACGTCCCGGCTTGCAAATTGGTCAAGATGGCCATCAGAACGCCATCGTGTCCGAAGTTGAGATTGATACCATGACGCTTGCGCACCAGATCTTCGGCAGATTCGTCTAACAAATGGCGTAACGTGCGGGATGCAAGTCCCCAACTACGCCCGTGAGATACCGGTTCAGGACCTTTCTGCGCAAAATACTTATAGTTCTCGATTTCCGCCCAAGCCAATATTTCCTCTTCTGTAAAGATATCCCATATAGGCACTTGGCGGTCGAGGCATTGCATCAGTGATGCCATTAACCAGAAGCGATGGATCAGGTCGTACTTGTCATATTCACTTTCTACTTGTGTAACATCTATAAACAGTCTTCTAAAAAAAGCATCCACATCCAACTTTTCATCTATATATGAACGATATTTTTTATACCAACTGTTTTCCTTACCAAGTATATATTTATCAAGCGGACTCCTGCCGGGACATACGTTACCGTATGGATTCAGTGTGGTAAGGAACGAACGGGAGTTGTCTATCTCCGCCCATTCAAGCCCGGGGCGTAGCGACAAAATGCCCGAATTTACAGATTGCATGGTGGCCGCCACCCGAAGCACATTCGTTGCGTTAGTCTTCAAATAGGGATGGCCTTCAAATACTTCCGGATAGTTTTGTACCATCCTCCGGCCTATCTCCCTTGTCTGACGATAACCGATTTGTGTCAGATCGCCTTCTTTGTAAAACACATTCTTCTTGAACGGTTCAAGACGTTCGTACAAGGCTTTCCCAAAATCGGTAAGGTTGTTTGTGGCATGAGCTTTCTCCAATACGCCGTATATGGCAGGATAAGTCACCTCATCGTCTATCTGACGCGCTCCATGACGGAAATAGCCGTTTATATAGAAAGGCGTATATCCTTTGGGCGCCGGCGTAACCGGATGTGAAAGATCGGTCACATAATACACGCCGCCCGCACGTTCCGGATCCCTGCGTATCTCGTCGAGAGGATTTTCGGCCACCGGCTTTTCTTTCGGAAGAGAGAGTTTGAATATGCAAGGAAGATCAGACGTCTTTTTCGCATTCGTATTGGTATTGACATACATAACTCCGTCTTTGACCACAATATCTTCCGGTTCGTAAATAACCTGTTCCTGCACATTGTATCGGGCAGTAATTGTCCGCCTATCCGTATCGTACACCCGGATGCAGGAAGGACGGCTGTCATCCTGTTTCCCAACTCCGAAGCAGAAATAGATTTTACCATCATGCATACAGCCCGCTTGCGTAAACCATACCTCATAGGGGAACACCACCTGATCGAGAATGTCATTTTCGTCGAGGCGCACCTTTGCGCCCTCACTCAACGACGGTATGCGGAATTTGGTGGCGACATACTGGTTTTCCCACGCATGCTTTGTCACCTTCGCCACAGTACGTTTACGTGCCGAGAATATCCATATAAATCCCCGTTCCCGATCGACCAGCCAGCTTGGTGCACCAAAGATGGGGACATACCCTTTCTCCGCCCACTTCGAGCCATCGAGTTCAATTGTCTGTGCGATTTCGCTGCTAAAACGTTTTCCACGACGGGTGATGCTCTCCACAAAGCACAACCATTCCAACTCGCTTCCTACCTTCCCGTTTGTGATATACAAGAGAGGAAACGATGCTCCGCGTTTTGTCTCGACGCCAAAGCATACATTATTTACATGGTTGTCCGGATGGGAGGATGCCAACTCAAAGCCTGCCACAGGTTTCGGATCGGCACTTTTGAAATCATAGATATTCACGTGCCCTCCATCCTCGCACGAGAATATGTAATCATCCCATATTTCAAGTCCTTGCTGTGCCCGCCCCCGTCCTTCCTTTGCCAGGAAGACAGAGCACTCCACCTCTTTCTCCGGCTCTACATACAACTGGGCGATAAGGGGAATAGAGATCAGTAAGCACACGACAGACAAATAGATCTTTTTCATAAGTATGCTCTATAAATTTAAAGTATGATTATGTTCTACGTTAATCGAACAGCTCTACGCCTAACGACTCAAGCCGTTTCTGCAACTCTCCCACATCGAGAGCCCGCGGAGTACAATGCTGCGACGCACTCATGGCAGCGGCAATACCAACTGCCTCTCCCATCGCCATGCAAATACTCATGACACGATAGGAAGCGTGAGCTCTGTGAGTACCCGATATGCACCGTCCCGCCACCAGAAGCCCTTCCAAGCCCAACGGGAGAAAACAACGATACGGCAAATCGTATGGTTTGCAATATTGGATGGTCGGTTCCGCCTGTCCGGCTCCGTCAGGATTATGTATATCGACAATGAACAATGCTTTATGTACCACCACATCGGCAAAACGGCAGCCTTCCGCCATTTCATCGGCATCGATCACATAGTCGCCCATCACCCTGCGGCTTTCGCGCACTCCGGTTGTTGTACCACTTCCGATCACTCTACAGTTTTCGTAACCCGGCAAATTTTCTTTCAAGAATTGAGTCAGGAGGCGTATCTGTTGCCTAAGTTCAAGATCGGCGGCGAAAATAGAGCTTACCGAAGTAATATCCACTCTATTGACTTGTGTCGTATTTACCTGACGGCAACCCGGTCTGACCGACGGATGCAAACGCACGGCAGCAAGCATCCGGGGAAGTTTGCCCTCATCGGCTTTCTTTTTACACCAATCAAGAAAACACTCGCCATTCAATTGAACATTGTCTACATCTCCAATGCAGATAATTCCTTTCGACTCATCTACGCCATCAATGGTGTATTCAAGGGTTACAGGCTGCATGAGTCCATCAGCACGTCCTTTTTCTATTTTTGCACCGGCAAGAAAAGATACTATGGCATCACCGGTACAATCAATTGTAACCGCGGCTTCAAAACAGAGCGTCCCCTCGTTACTTGCACACTTAATGCCTTTTACCACCTTTCCGTCACGAATAACATCCGACACGCAACATTGCAAAAAGACATCGACGTTCTTTTCCCTGGCGACAAATTCTGCCAATGTAAGTTTTGCCTCTTCGAAATCGTGAGCATTTCCATGTTCGCCAATCCAGTCATTGTCTTTGACGCCAAGAATAGCACAAACCTCATCGCGCATCGTGTTCTTGCTTACACTACCGAGAATAGGGCCGACATACCCGGCGGTCAGGTTACCTCCGATGACTCCGTATCTTTCGATAAGAGCAACACGTGCTCCTTGCCGGGCGGCGGCTACAGCCGCACATATCCCGGCAGGACCTGCACCTGCTACTATTACATCATAATATTTTGTATTCATTATCTGCTTGTATATGGACCGGAAATAGTCTTAACAGTCATTGCCCCGTCAGAATCTGTGATTGTCACAACTCTATATTTGTTTCCTCCGTCGGTCACACGAACTACAATATGTCCATCATATCCCTTTACTCTCGCAGCCTCTTCCGCCGTAACCCGGTCGTCTACTCCGCTGGGGCGATCGCCTTGCCAGAAGTTAGTGATAAACATGTCACACGTAGGGAGTGTTGTCTCCATCGAATTCAGTATATCGGTGCGAGGATGACAATCTACCCACGAATTGATAACAATCGTTTGTGGATTGAGTGCTTTCAGAGCATCCACCTGATTGGTGTTGGTTACACCGTGATGGTTAGCTTTCAATAGTTCCACCTGACCCACTGCTTTTGCACAGGGCAGTTCGGCATCTTTCCACGCATGACTCGAACGTCCGTTATACTGAAGGTCACCACCGGCAAAGAAATCAAAGTTGCCATACGAAACTTTCATCACACAACTGGTTATATTCTCCGGCGGACAATTATCACTGGAGGTAATGTTCTTACTGTTTTCGTATGTAATCTCCGAGAGTTCAGGGAATGTCTTCTTTGTAGTAGTGCCCGAACCTGTCCAGATCTCTCCATTCACTGCCACGTTTTGCACCTTTGCAGTAGGATACTTTGCAGGATTATACTTCTGAACGATCTGATTATTCGCCCCTGCTTTGAATATCGCAGCATCGAACTTTTGATTGGCGACATGCCATTTCACTGCATTGATATAGTTGCTGCAACTTGGAGCATTGTCTGCCATTGTCGCCATATTGAACGGATAGTTATAATCGGGATAGCCACGATCGAGAAGCGTACCAATCTTGAAATTGTCGAAAATCTCGGCAAAACCTATCAACGAATAAGTGTCGGAGTTGGAAGATTTCGGCAAGGAAGAAGTATAACCGCCGAAGTGGTCATTATGGAAGTGGGTAAGTACGGCATAATCAATCGTACTGTTACCTGTCCATACCATACACTTACGAATGTAATCAGTTATAATCTGTGAACCACGGGTAGAAGTCAGAGTCGGATCCCAACGACTACGGATACCGGTATTGGTCGTATTACTATTAGAGTTGGTTGTAACACTCGAACTTGCGGCATCGATAAGCATTTGCGTACCATCCGGGAATATTACAAACATGCTTTCACCGGTAGTCGTATTGATGAAATGAATATCCATCACACCCTCCTGCCAGGCAGGAATCGTCTTACCTACCTCTATTTCAGTGGCAGCATCTTCCCCACCTCCATCCGGACGAATCAAAAATGAGTGAGACTCATTGGAGCTGCATCCTACAATCGCAAGGATGAACAAACTAAGTATAAATATTAACCTTTGCATGCTATATGAAGATTTAAAAACATCTCTCCGCCTTCAATGCTGACGGCAAGACGAATATAATTACCAAAATTTGAATTTACCTTTATAATATGTTGGCCAAGTCCTTTGAAGATTACAGGCTCACTACCGTCGTCAGCCCAATGTATACCGTCTTGCGATAGTTGTACACGACCTTCGAATACGGGATCTCCTTCTATTTTCTCAACCATAACAAAGAATATAGCCTCATCTGCCCAACCAGCCTCGTAAGGATGAGTAAAGAAAGTGCCTTTAAAGAACTTCTTTACCTCAAGATGGGAATCATTAAACATTTTCATATATTACATTCCTCCTTTTATTCTTGTGAAACAACAACAGAATCTATATAAAAGAATACACGACGATTGGTATCAGTACCCACCCAGAAAAGAGGATTGATAAGATTGTCGATGCGTCCATATCCGTCAACGGTATCGGCTGCAATGCCACGCATATCCCAAATTTTGTCCTGACATTGGAACTCTACATATTCACGAAGCTCTGTGTCAAGTTTCAGACGCATGTATTGCCAATTGAGTTTACAGTCGGTCTCATTGTAAATGAGTTTCTGATGACCATCTTTCAAATCCTTGAATCCATCGTGGTCGCCATTAGGATAACGGCGACCGAACCACCAGGGATCGACTCCCCTCTTACACCAGTCTCCGTCAAGTCCATAAGCCCAATCGCGGTCGGTTATGTCTTCATTGGAATGTTCATACTGCCACTTCTGCATTAATTTGCCATCTACTGCATTGAGATAGCGAATTCCTACATGGTAACGTTTTCCACCCTCCTGTACATCGAATCCCATACCAAAATCGCGGATGGAACTCTCATGCAAACCCGGTTGCGGACGGTCACCGCCATCCACCACATCCTGCTCCGCCGTGTATGTAAACCAACATTCTATCTGCAAATATTTGCAGCCCGGACGAGAGAACGAAAGCCGCTTAATGGCATGTCCCAGACAACCTTCCGCCGGAATCTCCGTATAAGGAGCGGCAACAGGTCTTGTCGAAAGTTTAAGAGAGTAAGTGCCGGACATTGCCCCGTGAGTGCCCGGATACCTGAAAGTAGCGGAACTAAGCATGACCGGTGGCCACTGGTCTTTATTGACCAATGTCTTGGGAACATCAAAATCGGGATATTCCGTAAAGTTAGGCATCAATGTCATCCAACCGTTAAAGCCGGTGTTGAATACATCATAGCTCAACACCCTTTTCAATGGTTGATAGCGACTGCGCAATAAAATTTCTCCAATGCTCATAATATCATTTATTTAATAAAGTTAGTACCCTGGATTTTGAACAAGTTTGCCATTCATTATCAATACATCATCACTTGGCAATGGCCACAAATAAATCTTCTCATCATACTTACGTTCACCATGCTGGACGATATAGGTTCCGTCGGCCATCGCTTCAAAAGAAGGAAATCCGTCTTTGTCAAATGTCGGAGTCTCCGGCCAAAACCAGTTGCCTGCCGCAAAGTATTCCTTTGCCCTGTTGGCTGTACGGGTAAATCCGTACATATTGTGTCCGAAAGCATTCTCAAACTGATGCCAACGAAGCAAATCGAAATAGCGTAGATTTTCCCATGCAAACTCCACACGACGCTCACGACGGAGCACTTTGCGCAATGCTGTCTGATCGGTTGTCGTGATGGACGGATAGTCGTTGGTTTGTGTACGGGTGGTGCCATAAGCACGGGCACGGACATCGTTGATGCAAGCAAGGACAGTAGCGTCAATCTCTCCCAGTTCAATCTTAGCTTCGGCATACATCAACAAAACATCGGCATAACGCATGAGAATAACGGGGTTGTCGTTATACAAAGTAGTACGCCATGATTCTTGCGCGCCTTTGCGCAGGCAACAACCATTGTAAGCACAGTTGGAAGCATCCGAACCGCCTTTGGAATCTTTGTTTGTAATCATACGATTTTGCGTATAGTCCATTACTTCGAGTGCGTTTGGCGCAGGATTCCACTCAATACCATAGATACGGCTGCCGGGAGCAGCAAATGTTTCCAGGCAACGGGGATCGCGGTTGGCAAATGGATCGTGAGGATCAAAACCGCTGCCCGGTTCATCAATCGTCTTGCCATTCGTCATTTCGTAGACAGCAAGAAGTTCCCACGAAGGTTGTGCGTTATGTGTACCGCCTGCCGAACGGGCAATAAAGGAACCGATAGCCTGTGTAGTAGGTTTACCGTTTTCATCCAACTCAAGGTCGCTTGAGTGAGCAACAGAGAAGATAACTTCTTTGCTTCCTCTTGTTTTGTCGCGGAAAAGTTCTCCATAATCAGGGGCCAAGTCATATACTTCCAGATCTATACAGTCTTGCGCAGCCTTTGCGGCAGTCCCGTAGTCGTGTTGATAGAGAGCGGTACGAGCCTTGTAAGCATAAGCCGTTCCTTTGTCCACACGGGTGGCGCCGCTATTATTATTTGCGGCCGGCAAATTTTCTGCGGCATAGTCATAATCGTCATAAATTTGTTTCAGAACGACAGCTTTGTCGGTACGCCCCATCTCAAATGCTTCCTCCGGAGTAATCGAAGTCACGTAGAAAGGAACATCTCCCCAAAGAGTAATCAAACGTGAATAAGCAAACGCTCTGAAAAAACGGGCTTCGGCACGAAGCGTATTCAGTTCAGTAGTGGAATATTTGCCTTCAAGTTTGTCGAGTGCCTCCAAAATTCGGTTGGCACGACTAATGTTCTTGTACGTGTAACTCCAAACAGTCTTGATGTTAGGATTACTTGTAGAAGACGCATTCAGTGAACCTGCCGCAATGGTATAAATGTTGGTTCGTTGTGCCCAGTCATCCGTATTACGGTCCAGCGTCCAACCTTCTTCTATAACAAAGAAGGTACTGCGATAAAAATCGTTCAACGAGATTCGAACTTCCTCCGGTGACGAGAACCAATTTTCACTGGATGCGGCTGAAGGAGGATTCAGATCGAGGTTCACACAAGAAGTTACAGATAGAAGAGCTATCATGCAAATCAATACATGTATTTTTTTCATATTATGTAATTTTTTCATACTCCATTAGAATTTGATATCCACTCCAAATGTATAAGTGCGTGTGATATAGGTAGAAGCGCCTGCTTCAGGGTCCCATCCCGAAAGATAACTATCAAAGCAGTATGGATCATCGATATTGACGTACACCCGAAGTCCCTTGATTCCGACTTTAGAGACGATTTTTTTAGGAACTGTATAGCCAACGTTGATATTCTTTATACGCATATAGGCACTACTCTTGAGCCAGTAATCCGACATTTTGTAGTTGTTGTATTCACCGCCCTGATGACTCAAACGGGGATAGCTGGCTGCCGCGTTCTGCTCTGCAGTGTTATATACACTCCAATAATTACGGCTGCCATTGTCGTTCAGAAGGACTGACGGAGCCGGAAGCCATTGTCCCTGCATGGGGCGAATCATACTCTCGGTGAGGCGTGAAAGTTGTTTCCCGACACCATTGAAGAGTAAGGAGAAAGAGAGACCTTTCCAGCCCAAACTAATAGAACCTCCATATAGATAGTGTGGCAATGAGCTGCCAAGCACTACGCGGTCGTATGTCTCATTGATAATTCCATCAGGAGTGCCGTCCGGACCGCTGACATCTACATATTTCACATCACCCGGTTTGGTAGAAGCCGAAAGCAGAGCGCTTTCACTGACTTCCTCTGCGGTCTGGAACAAACCTGCAGTTTTATATCCGTACCAGGAGTTATATTCTGCACCTTCAGTAATAATGGTACCATCGCTGTTAAACTGCTGCTTGCCGTTAAGATTATCTATTATAGACTTGTAATCAGAGATATTAAAACTTACCGCATAATTTACATCTCCGATACGGTCAGACCAGCCGAGTTTCACTTCCCAACCGCGGGTATGCATTTTACCTACATTCCTGTCAGGTGCCGAATAACCTGTAAACGACGGGATTGCCACTGACAAGAGCATATCTGTTGTCTTCTTATAATAATAGTCTGCGCTAAAGTCAAGACGATTGTTAAAGAAAGCGGCATCCACACCTATATCCCAGCTCTGTGTTTTCTCCCAATGGATATTCTCATACGCATAATCCTGTTGAGCGGCAGACATCGAAGATTGGGGCGTAGAACCTGCACTGTCATACATAATGGCATTATTGAACGAAATGTATGTCTGATAAGGATAATTTCCAATCCGCTCGTTACCGAGAGTACCGATAGAGGCACGGAACTTCAGATAGTTTATCGGGGTTATGTTTTGCATGAATTTCTCGTTAGAGATGACCCAACCCACCGATGCGGACGGGAAGAATCCCCAACGGTGATCCTTATGAAAACGTGAAGATCCGTCTTCACGAGCATTGAGCTGGAGGTAGTAACGGCTGTCGTAATTATACATGACACGGCCAAAAAATGAACGGTATGCATTCTGATAAGAATTGCCGGCTACGGCAAGAGCATTCTTGTTCGCCAAATCAAGATAAGGGAAAGAAGACAAAGACATATCGTTGGTCGATCCCGACATCGTTTCATACGTATAACTATAATCTTCATAACCGACCATGGCATTGAAGTTATGTACCTTGCTAAAGGTCTTGTCGTATGTAGCGATGAATTGTTTCTCCAATGATTTGATGTTACGGCGTTCTTCACTTAACGAATTGGAAGTATATCCCGAAACATATCCCAGCATAACATCGGTTTCGTATGCATCGTAAACAGGTATGGCTTTCTTCATCTCCTTGATCGAAACAGTTCCGACGGTAGGAGTCAGATTGGCAGTAAGGGTCAAATCTTTTATGGGCTTATAGCTCAACGAGAATTTACCGGTCATTGTGTTGGATACGGTCTTCTTCTCTCCGCCTTCCAATAAGGCGGCAAGCGTATTGCTAAGACTGCCGTCTTTACCGGGACCAACACGGCCATCCGGATAAAGTCCCAAATAAATGGAAGGATACATATAAGCTGCACGAATCGGACTACCGGAAGTCGGGTCATTTTTCGTGGCATAACGTACCGAGAAATCGATAGAACCGGAGAGCTTATCACTAATCTTGAGATTATTACGCGAACGGATAGAGATTCTTTCGTGGTTTGAACCTTTATAGATAGCGTCGGCATTTTCGTAGGTAGCGGAAGTGTGGCTCTTGATTACCTTGTTGCCATACGTCATGGTCAAGTTATGCTTATGGCGCATAGCGGTATTCGAAAGAATAGCGTCTTTCCAATCATAGATAGGATATTGAATGGGATCATACCTGTTGTTGGTAGCATAGTTGTCGATATAGTCCTGTGAATAGTTGGCAAACTCGCCTCCCGCAGGATTACCGGCATCGTTCCACGACCATTCATTGTACATTGTCATGTAGTGATAAGGGTCTGTCAGGAATTTCGGAAATTCGGTAGGAGAAGACAACGAAATCTCTCCGTTATAACCGATCGAAAGCTGTCCCTCGGTTGCCTCCTTAGTCGTTATCAAGATAACACCGGCAGCAGCACGGGCACCATAGATGGATGCAGAAGCTGCATCTTTAAGTACAGTAATCTGCTGTACGTCTTCGCTTGCTATATTGTCGAGGCTACTGACCATCATACCATCGACAAGGATAAGCGGACTCGAATCAGACATTGTTGTCACACCACGCACCTGAACCGTAGCACTCGCTCCCGGCATACTGCTCGAACGGGTAACCGTCAGTCCCGGAATCAGTCCTTGCAAAGATTGTGAAAGTTGAGACGTGCTCTGTTTCTCGATAAGCGAACTGTTGATTACACCGACCGCACCTGTAAGATCTTTCTTTTTTACAGATCCATAGCCGATAACAACTGTCTCTTCAAGTTGTACAGCATCCTCTTTAAGTTTTATATTTACTACACTCTTACCATCCCACACCACAGTCTCGGTCACATAACCAAGATAACGGAATTCTATTGTATGGCCTGATTCAGCGCCATTGAGCGCATACTTTCCCGACATATCGGAGGTAGTACCTTTTGCATTGTCTTTATCGTGGATCACCACTCCGACAAGAGGACCATTGGCATCGCTAACGACACCCTTCATTACATTCTGTGCAAAAGCCAGATTGATTTGCAGGAAACATGCCAATAACAGGCTTAATATACTTTTTTTCATACTCTTTATTCTACGATTTCAAGCAATACATGTTGGTTATACTCTTTGATTGCCGCACCTGTTTCAGGATTACTCGGATGTTGCGCTGAAAAACGTGTCTGGCCGCTTGCGTGTGTACAGTCTATATACTTTCCAGCGAATTTGGCGCCATTAAGACATAGACGGCCTGCCTGTCCAAATCTTAACACAATCTCATCCATATCCTTAGTCGTGGTAAATATTCCTTCGGCAGGGATATATGCGCCATTGTTTTTTTCATCGAGCAACATTCCCGCAAAGTTGTAGGTAATAGTTGCCGAATAATTGATAGGTGCACCCGACAGTGTCTCTGTCGCACTTTCCTGAAGAGTCGAAGTCGGAAGAGCCGGTTTCCATTCTTCTCCATCCTTGAACTCGATCATCCAGTAGTTGGAACACATCGTTCCTAATTTGGTCACAAAATAGAAGTGTATCTTGGTACCGGCAGGAATGGTCGTACCTTTCATATCCCCATAGACATACCAATAATCACCCGGAATAGCTCCTGATACATACGGGTCACCATTACCACCTACGGCACGGCTGCATACGGCAGTCTGCGCTACATAACCTGTCCGGTCACATGCCCAATACTCAATCTTACCACTTCCGGCACTCGGAGCAAGATACTTGCCATTGGTTCCCGGGAATACAGACTGTGCCTCATCATCAGCAAATGTTCCACTTGTGTTGGCAGTTAAACTCTTCAAGTCCCAATCAGCCAAAATGCCCGAGAAAGCATCTTGTACAAGAGTATAGGTATAGTCTGTATCATCCTGGATGGTTACCGTTACTTTAATTGTCCTTTTGGCAAATGTCTTGTTCTCCGGGAAAGTAAGTTTAATATCACATTCGCCTACCCCATTTGCAGGAGAAACGGTCACATCCGCATCTGTACACACAGCCTTCCACTCTTTATCTCCAAAGACTTTGAACGAAGATTCTGTTGTAGTTGCGTCAATCGATTCGGTGATAGGACTGATACCTTTCGGAACAATCATCTTTTGGGTAATAACCAGCTTTAGAGGAGTTACATCATCGCCAATGAAACGAATGGCACCGACACGTGAACTAGTCGACGAATTTTCAGAGACTTTGATTGTAAACTTAGTAATCTCACCTTGTGTCTCATGCGAATCAACAACTGCCCAATGGCTATCGCTTCCATCGGTCTGACAATCGTTATTGACTCTGTAATAGACATTAGATGAAAGGTCAACAGTGAAAAGCCCACCTTCTGCTTCTACATCAAGTGTCTTTGTCGCGAGTGTCATATACGGTTCATCCGAGTTATGACAAGATGCAAAAAGCACAAGCGACACACTTGCAAACAATAACATCTTTAGATTCATTTGATTAGTATTTAGGGTTATTAATAATTGACTAACTAGACATTTTCAGACGTCTTGCATATATAATTCTGTATATCACATAAGCAAGTATCATGGCAATCATCAGTACGATACTTCCTATCACAATTCCTTTGACCGCAAGAGTCTTCGGATCGCCAGCAATAAGCAGACCTATCAGTAAGAGCGCAACGACACCAATGGTAATACAGAAGCAGTTAACAGCCAAATGCGAATAGATTAATACCGCTTTCTTCTCCTTTAACGTTGGTTCGCGATCGGCTTCAGGATCAGTATATTCACAAATGGCTTGATAACCATTGTCTTCATACTTTTTACGTGCCGACCAAACTTCCATGATTGCAAGGATAAGTACAGGAAGTACACAACCGGCAACTGACTCTATAAGGCTTGGACTAATAACGGAGGCGGGAATTATGACGCGAGCCATAATACCAACGAGCCAAGTAAGAATCATTGCAGAAATAAGTTGGTTGCCTGTCAGCCGCTTCGAGAACAGTCCCCATATCGACGGAATGTATAAAGGACACATCACCATAGTAAGAAGAGTTACTACCACCTTTTCGGCACCTCCGGCAAACGGGATGAGCATTGACAAAGCGATAATCACAAGCCCAAAGACAAATGTGAAGAGACGTCCTACCTTGATACGCTTTTTCTCATCTGCCTGACGGTTTTTCTCTTTGTGTCCCCAAATATCATAAGTATATACATTGGCATATACATTCAAAATACCCGAAACATTACTCAATGTAGCCGATAGCATCGCTGCCAACATCATGCCGACCATTCCTTTCATGAGCACGAGTTTGCTCATATTCACATAAGCGTGTTCGCCGTTGAAAGTCATTGTGGTTGCATCCAAATCAAGCGCAAGTCCGGGTTCCATCACACGATAAATCATGGTAGGAAGATACCAGATGAGAGGAGTGACGATATAAAGAATTCCGATTAAATAAGTACTCTTTTTCGCGTCTCTTGTAGTAGGCACGCTTATGTATCGCTGTACAAACGGCCAGTCACCGCCAATCATGGACACATTGAGAAATATCCACAGTAAAAGCCAGCCCCATGTATAGGTCGGAGATGTACCCGAAAAGAATCCCGGTATCTCATTTGCCTTATCGATAAATGCACTTACACCTCCTACCGCGTTAAATGAAAGAGGTATCATAAATACAACCACAGCCAGGAGTACTCCGAACTGAATTACATCAGTCATTAGTACCGCAAGAAATCCTCCGGCAATGGTATATCCAAGAGCGATAGCACCAAGGATGAGAAGCGCCCACCAAATACTCAGGTAACCCATCGGTGAATCGCCCATCATACCTGTACTTGCAAAAATACTGCCACCATCGACTTTGATTAATGCACACATCACAACCGCTACCGCATACAGAGACACTGCCGTATGCACCGCACGGGCTATAATTCCTGAAATCGTATAAAAACTTACCGTGCGGTGTCCGAACCGGATGGTAAGGAACTCCCCCGGAGATTTAATACGTAGCTCCCTCCATTTGCCCGAGATCCATTTACCGACAATAAACGATGCTACGCCAAGACAAAGTGCAACGACTACCGCAACAAGTCCCGATTTATAAGCAACGCCTCCCCAAACGACAAAGGTACTTGCCGAGAAGATAGTCATGTAGGAAGAGACTCCCGACAGCCACCACGAAGAATTTCGCCCGGCAATAAACATATCTTCGGAGTTTTTGATTTTCCGGGACATCACAACACTCACGGCAATCAGTCCGAGAAAGTAGAGTAAAATAATAATATAATCTAACTGTTCCATATTCTGGTTCTTCTTTATATAATTGCTCCAAGTTTCTTCAATTCCTCTATGAGATTGTGAATATCAGCCTTTTGTACGGTCACACCTGCCTTTATACATTGTGCGGCTGCTACTCCTGCGGCTTGTCCTACCCCCATACAACTTGCCTGAACGCGAAGTGACGCAAAGGAAGTCTTATCAGCACTAATACAGCGCCCTGCTACGAGCAGATTCGGGAAATCTTCAGCTATAAGAGCGCGATAAGGTACATACGCCGCTTTTTTAAGGAAAGTTACGCTCTGTTCCGCACCTGCAGCGACATGGATATCTATAGGATGTGCGCCGCGTGATATGCTATCAGGATATTTATAAGCATTCACATATTCTTCTGCTGTAATGGTATGTACACCTTTGATACGACGTGTCTCACGAATACCGGCATGTACGGCGACGGTCGTCACATAACTGTTTTTAAACTCTTCAAAGTTCTCTTTAAAGATTCGTGCTATTTTAAATACGTCTTCCCGTAAGCGACATTCCGCTGCGGTAAAATTTCTATTATCAATGGCATTTCCTGCAGTACGGGTCATATTAACCGTTACTTCGCCCGGACGAAGAGTGGTGCAAAACCAAGGACCTCCGAATTCGGGGATACCAAGCTTCTCTTTCATTGCCAAAAGTTTCTCACGAACTGCAATGCAATGACAATTCTGCCCTTGTTTATTATGGTGCATGGCATCAATTATCATGGGCGAATCTGTATCCACACCGCCTAATATAAAATAAGTGGAAAGAGGTTGCAGCGGTTTACATTCATCTGTTTGCATCGGAACACCCGCCATAGCGGCAAGGTCACCATCCCCAGTGCAGTCGATATACATATCGGCACTAATGGCCTCTGTCCCATTCTTATTCTCAAAGAGGATACAGGATATTTTGCCGTCTTTTGCCTGACAACCGCTTAAGTAAGAGTGCATATACATATCCACGCCGGCTTCCAGCATCATTTGCTGGCATAAAAGCTTGTAAAGCTCCGGATCAAAAGCTACATTGCCAAGAGGTTTCTCAATGATACAGCCTCCCATCTTCTCCAGCCGTTCGATAAATTCCCATGGAATACCGCCTATCACCTTTTCACTATTATAGGTGAAAACACTCAAAGGAGTAACAAGCCCCATTGTAGCCATTCCACCTAAAAACCCATATTGTTCCACAACAGCAGTTTTCGCACCACTGCGAGCAGCCGCAATGGCCGCAATGAAACCAGCTGGTCCGCCACCGCAGACAACTACATCATAGTTGCCCACAATTGGAACCCGTTTCGAAATTTCTATACTTCGTACTTTCTTGTCCATGACCGTTTTTTATCCTTTAATTATTACCAATTCAAATAGATGGTAAACTTTGATGTGCTTTCGACCGCACTTATAAGAAAAGAGGTGTGTTTTCATAGTTCTTTTTCTTTAGTTCGACATCATGTTGATGTAGCAAAGATAAAGAACAAGAGCTTGAAAAAAAGTTTTTTCCTAACTCTTTTGCCTGCAAACGATTGCGGGAACGTTCCCAAAATCTGCAAACGTTACAAAAGCATTACACAAAGGCAAATGGGATTCGTATTTTACTCCAATATTAGGATTTATTGTTTGAAATCAATATCTTTGCTTTGATTTAAACAATCATTCAGCATGAAGTATATAACCATAAAAGACATCGCTCGACATTTGTCAATATCCGTCTCCACTGTATCTCGTGCATTGGGAGATGACAAGAATATCCGTAAAGAAACGAAAGAAAAGGTGATAGAAGCAGCTAAAAGATTGGGATATAGACCCAACCCTGTAGCAATCAACCTTAAATACGGACATACCAATACCGTGGGAGTGATCGTTCCTGAAATGGTTACGCCGTTTGCTTCACGAGTAATAAACGGCATACAAGAAGTGCTTCACACCAAAAATATAAAGGTGATTATTGCAGAGTCGGGAGGAGATCCGGAAAAAGAAAAAGAGAACCTGCAACTGATGGAAGGATTCATGGTGGATGGCATCATCATCTGTCTTTGCAGTTATAAAAGGAATAAGGAGGAATATGCTCGTTTGCAGCAAGCGGGAATGCCTATGGTGTTCTATGATCGTATTCCCTATGGACTTGAAGTTCCGCAGGTAATAGTGGACGATTATATGAAGTCATTCTTTCTTGTAGAAAGTCTGATCCGAAGCGGACGCAAACAGATTGTTCATATACAGGGACCGGACGATATTTACAACTCCATAGAACGTGTCAGAGGATACAAAGACGCTTTGGCTAAATTCGGGATTCCTTTTGATAAGAATAATATGCTGATAAAAACCGGTATGACTTTTGAGGAAGGGAAAAAAGCAGCGGATATATTAGTGGAAAGAAATATTCCTTTCAATGCTATTTTCGCTTTTACGGAAACATTGGCCATTGGAGCTATGAACAGATTGAGGGAACTTGGGAAAAAAATACCCGAAGAAATCGCCGTAGCCAGTTTTTCAGGAACTGAACTTTCCAACATAGTCTATCCCAAATTGACTACAGTAGAACCGCCTTTGTACCAGATGGGGAAAAAAGCTGCCGAACTTATTTTAGAGAAAATCAAAGATCCGGCATCTCCCAATCATTCAATCGTGTTGGATGCGGAAATCAAAATGCGTGCATCGACGCCACGTTTGGAGGTATATTAATGACTTATCTACCAGATATTATATCTTAATACTTTCCTGAAAAACATACCGAAGTTAAAAAGTTTGCTGAATAGTAATCTTATACGATACCAACAAAAAAGAAGAATTCAGATTTATACAGTTTTGAATCATTCAATGCTCTTTCTCTATAATACGTCCAATTCTTCCAGCTCCTTCACTTTTCTTCTGTATGGCCGATAAACAAGCAGTTTGTAGGTGAATAGCCGCCCCTTCACCTGCTCTTCATCGTGAATCAAATCAAATTGCAGCCTCCAGATTCCACCATTGAGTAAAATTAGTAAAGCTATTTCGTAATTAGTTTCAACCTTGTTTGAAACTAAAAGTTTCAAGGCGGGAAACACTTTGTTTCAAGTAGCGAAACGAAGTGTTTCTCGGTGTGAAACAGATTGTTTCAAGCCTTGAAACTATTTTTGAAACTACTCGCTACAGGTGAAGAGATGGTGAAATTGTTACTCTTCACCCGCAAACTCCTTATTCATCGAAGAGACAGAGAAAAGGTGAAAGAAGAAATAGAAAGATTGAAAATAAATACCCAGTAGAAAAATTTAATCGATTTTGTAATGATTCAGAATCGTACAAAAATGAATGACAATTCATTTTCAATTACTAATTCGCATTAATTTAAAATATACCATAATATTATAAGCAGGCTGTATTTGCTTCCTATGCAATACTCTACTTTCCCCTCCGTTCATAGCTAATTTAGGCTAAAAAGAACATTTTCTCCCGAAAAGTTTTTGTAATATCAGAGTTAATCGTATTTTTGTGTAC
>ERZ833822.1053-NODE-1053-length-25818-cov-3.938012_pt1 | contig 25818 bp, 16 predicted proteins | sample MGYA00519913_ERZ833822 | MGnify/ENA primary metagenome ERZ833822 (study PRJEB31850, sample SAMEA3708746) | human gut metagenome | biome: human gut; feature: human-associated habitat; material: faeces | place: China | collected 2014 ... | reverse complement strand
CTTTTAGTGGTTTCCCTGAAACTGACGCAGAGATAATCGCCTTTATCACTCATGGAGAAAGTTTCCACTCGCTGCGGAAAAGTGTAGCACTGTGCTTTTAAGTCCGTTCCGTCCGCTTTTTTTCCTACAACGATGGTTTCGGATTGAGCATAAGAGATTGATGCCATGAGGAGCAGGCATACAAGCATTAGATTTCTGTGTATTTTCATGTTCATTGACCTATTTGGCGCAAACATACGTATTATTTGCGAAATCTGGTCAAAAAGGGGAAAATATTATTCTCATACTGAAGAATGACTATATCTGATTTCAATTAGTATATTTGGACGGAAGCGAAGTAAAGGAAATATACGAGGTGGAAAAACAAAACTGACGTCGTTTTAGGTAAAGTGTCTTTCTTTGTATATCTTTGTACACAAAGAAAGACACTGTTATGAATTGCAATAAACATTTGAATGACTACGCTGTCGCCACCTGCGCATCTTGCGGAGTGGGGTTATGTCAGAACTGCCTGAATAGTTCTGTTTATTCTTATGACAGCAAACCTTTGTGCCACGATTGTAATCTGAAAGCCGCGGAAGATGAAATGTCTACATTAAGTAGGAGAAAGGTATGGGCGCTGATAAAGTGCATTTTCGTATTGGTTTTCATGATATTGGGTTTTTCTATCTGGCAATCTACCGGTGATGCCATGAATGCGTGGATATATGCAGGTATTGGCGGCATTCCCTCGGCGTTTAAATCTACAAAATCCTCTGGAGGAATGCGGGTAGTCAGTAATGATATCATTGACAGTCTTTTTTATCCGTTTATAATGTTGCTGATCCGACTGGCGATTATCATAGCTCTTGCGCCCCTTGCGGCTGTCTTTCTGGTAATCATGAATCTAGTTACTTTCTTCAAAACTTCGAGTGCCTTGAAGGATACGAAGAATACGTATGCTTTCCTGCTGAACGCTTCGAATCAGCCGGTACAGATGTCTTCCGTATCCCAATCTCCTGTACTTCAATCTTCGGCGGCTACGAATTTGAAGAATGTTGACGATGCTGACGACTCCTGGATGGACAGCTTCATGAAACCTTCCAGTACTAAACCTTCTGTTATGACAACGCGCCTTACCTGGAAAACCCGACCTACTGCTGCCGGAGCCGACAAGGTGAATAAAGTAGAAAAGGCGGAAGAGGAAATAAAAGAAGAAGATGATGATAGTCACGAGGTCGTAACTACACCATCTTTGATACAAAAACAAATGCGGTAATGGTAGTTTAGAACCACTTAATCTTCCTGAACCAGATAAATGTTCCTGCCGATAATATTACGGAGATCAGGATAATGAATATGAAAGCATACGGGAAACCTTCCAGGTGAATATCCACATTCATACCGTAGAAACTGGCTATCAGTGTCGGTATCATGAGCGTGATGGAAAGACTCGTCATGCGTTTCATGATAGCATTGACGTTGTTGGAAATAATGGAGGCAAAAGCATCCATCGTTCCTGTCAGGATGTCGCTGTAAATGTTTACGGTATTGTATGCCTGTTTTAGTTCAATGATTACATCCTCCAACAGCTCCATATCCAGATAGTCGGTATCTTGGAAGATATTCTTCAATCGCCCGATCATCACTTCATTTCCACGGATGGAAGTGTTGAAGTAGACAAGTGTTTTTTGCAGTCTCATCAAGCGAAGCAGGTCTTCGTTACGGATACTCCGTTCCAATTCCTTTTCTGCGGCACTGATGTCTATGTTTATCTGCTTTAGATATTTCAGGAACCACACGGCAGAAGAATAGATTAACCGGAAAATCAGATCCAGCTTGTTGCGTACAACTATCCCTTTTCGACGGGTATGCTCTATGAAATCCGGTAATAAATCCGTGTTGTGATAACAGACGGACACAATAATCTCGTTATTAGTAATAATTCCAATCGGTACAGTGTCGAAAGGCAGACTGCCATTCTGTTTGTTCACTACCGGGATACGAAGAATCGTCAACAACCAGTTGCCTTCCGTATCCGTACGCGGACGTTCGTCCGTGTCGGCTATATCATTCAGAAATGATTCGGGTACGTTGAGAGTTTGAGTTAGAAATTCAAAGTCATCATTGTTTGGGCATACTACATTTACCCAGCTGTTAGGAAGCCATTGAGCTTTTTCCACAAAGCCGGCTTCACAATAAAGAAAAGTTCTCATTATTGCCTCCTTTCGTGTTTAATCCGAGCAGAGGATCAATGAAACCCTCCGCCTCGTTAGTTCATACTCTGTTCTGTTTCTAGCGGGATACTGTCGTCCATAATTTGAAAATTACTTTTTACGGGTGCAAAGATAATACTTTTTTACGTAAGTAAAGTTATGTCGCTGTATGCTGACAGCAATATTGTTGCCAGTTTACGTTAGCATAGGCTTACTTCTCTGAGAGTATTGCGATACTTCTGGTAATAGTACTGGAGTACTTTCATGGAAGTACCCGAGTACTGCCTAAGAAGTACTCCAATACTTCTTAGGCAGTACTGGCCATCTATTCAATCCCGCATTTCCCCTCTTCGTTGAAGTAGAAGAAGAGCCCGGTATCTATGCTGACCGGACCATGGATACGGCTTACGGCGGGTTCCCATGCGGGCATCAACCGGAGTACCCGTAAGGCTTCATCGCGGAACTCATCATAGGTTTTCCCCGTATCGCGAGGATACAGTATATTCTCGGGTAGGCTTACGGGATTCTGTAACATACCTAAGGAATCGATCGTGAAGGAGTAGAAGAGTCGTACCTTCGTGCCCGTACCTTTATAAGATTCGGGATAACGCAGGTTCTGTTCGAAGAAACGGATCATGGCTTCTCTTCCTCCCTTGAACTCGGCCATGGGGCGAGGCTCGTGGAGCCGGCTGGCGAAGCGTGTGTATTCCTCATAATCTTCCGGGTTATCGGATAGGTAGAACGTGGCGGCCAAAGGATAATGGACGATGCCGGCGCCCTGTCCGGTGATGACGGTCTTATGCACCCGGTACAATCCCGGTGGATTTTCCTTGAGCTCAGGCAGCAAGGTGGCCGAGAAATCGTCTCTTGTCTCGTTTGGAAAGATCGGATAGCCGATATCAACAAAAAAGTTGGGTTGCGGGGCCCCTTTCCATGCCTTCCCGTCGAAATGCTCGATGAAATAACTTTCGCCTCCCATCCCTTCTAGGTCGGTATGGTTGGTGATGGCGATCTCGATCCGTTCGATGTTGGTTGGGTAGACATTCGGGCTTACTCGCATGGAGAAGTGGGTGGTGTCCTCGCAAAGAGATTGCTCGGGCGACCGGTCGTAAGGGCCTCCGCCGATCCGGATGAGGGGCGAGTCGAATACGTACGTCTTAAATGCTTTTACATACGGAGCTTCCACTATGATAAGCTGTAGGAAGACGGAGTCGTCCGTGTTCCAGAGGGAGGCCATGTTTCTGCGGATCTTCCGGAGATGCGGGGGAAGGGTATCGTATTCCTTGCCGAAGAACAATTCTATGCTGTCCCGTATCTGCTTGGCGGTCCATCCTTCCGTGGAAACTGAAGATGCGGCATGGGTATCAGTCGGTAACGGTAGGGTATCTTGCCGTGCTATGGATTGGGAGTCGGCTGAGTAGTCGCTACTGTTTTCCCCTTTCTTTTGTTTGGTATGGCAGCCGTATAATAGGCAGCCGCCCATGATAACTAATCCGATAAAATACGCTTTCATGATTCGACAGGTTTTAATTCCTAAATATAAAGAATCTTTTTCAGAAATGGGTAAAAGATATTACCTTTGACTCCCCAAATAGAAAGAATGATGGCAGAAGGAACAAGAAATACAGGAAGAGGAAGGAAAAAGCCTGTGGAGATGCTCCCCGATATGGGGCGTCTTCAGCCACAGGCCCGTGAGTTGGAGGAGGCTGTGTTGGGTGCGTTGATGCTGGAGAAAGACGCGTACTCGATCGTCAGCGAGATCTTGAAGCCGGAGTGTTTCTATGAGAAAGCGCATGAGAAGATTTATGCCGCTATCGTAGACTTGGCGTTGAGCCAGCGTCCCGTGGATATGCTTACCGTAACGGAGCAATTGAAGAAACGGGGAGAATTGGAGGATGTAGGCGGACCGTTCTATATCTCTCAACTTACCAGCAAGGTGGCCAGTAGCGCCCATATCGAGTATCACGCCCGGATCATTGCCCAGAAATATCTGGCGAGGGAGTTGATCTCTTTCACGGCGATGATCCAAGGAAAGGCATTTGATGAGACGCTCGATGTAGAGGACTTGATGCAAGAGGCGGAGGGTAAGTTGTTCGAGATCTCTCAACGTAACGTAAAGAAGGATGTCACCCAGATCAACCCCGTCATCAAGGACGCTATGGAGATGTTGCAAAAGGCGGCCCTCCAGAAGGAAGGTCTGAGCGGATTGCGCACGGGCTTCGAGGGCTTGGATAAGATGACTTCCGGTTGGCAGAATTCCGACCTTATCATTATCGCCGCCCGTCCGGCCATGGGTAAGACGGCTTTCGTCCTTTCCATGGCGAAGAATATGGCGGTGAATTTCAATACGCCTGTCGCCCTGTTCTCGCTCGAGATGAGTAACGTGCAGTTGGTAAACCGTCTGATCGTGAATGTCTGCGAGATACCGGGCGAGAAGATCAAGAGCGGACGCTTGGAGAGCTACGAGTGGGAACAGCTGGACTTTAAGATCAAGGAGCTTTACGATGCCCCGATCTTCGTGGACGATACCCCGAGCTTGTCCGTCTTCGAGCTGCGAACGAAAGCCCGTCGTCTGGTGCGTGAGCATGGCATTAAATGTATCATTATCGACTACCTTCAGTTGATGAACGCTAGCGGTATGAACTTCGGTAGCCGTGAGCAGGAGGTGAGTACGATCTCCCGCTCGTTGAAGGGATTGGCCAAGGAATTGAATATCCCGATCATCGCCTTGTCGCAGTTGAACCGTGGTGTGGAAGCCCGTCAAGGCGTGGAAGGTAAGCGTCCGCAGCTAGCCGATTTGCGTGAGTCCGGAGCTATCGAGCAGGATGCCGATATGGTATGTTTCATCCACCGTCCCGAATATTATAAGATTACGGAAGACGAGCGGGGAAATTCCCTGATCGGCCTCGCCGAGATCATTATCGCCAAGCATCGTAACGGTGCCGTGGGGGATGTCCGGCTGCGCTTTAAGAGCGAGTTCGCCAAGTTTATGAACGTAGAGGAAGATATAGCGGTAAGGGAATTCTCCTCGACCATGAACGGTGGAGACCCGATGCCCCCGATCCCATCGGCGGGAGCTGACTTCTTGAGTCAAGGTAGCAGTAACGAGGTTCCGTTCTAATATAGCATGAATGAGCGAAAGAGGCGAAAACGTTTGCGGTAGATTTTTCGCCTCTTCTTTTCTGTTTCGTTGGCGAATCCGATTCGAAACTTCTATCTTTGTGATTGAAAACAAATTACTGAATCAGCCATGACGAGACACTTAGTTCCGGTATCTATATACCTGTCGCTGTTGCTTAGCTGCAACTCACCGAAAGAATACAAATCCTTTGATGAATACCCTTCCTATGAGGGAGACGATCTGGAGTTGTTCTATTCCCCCACGAGATCCGTGTTCACCCTTTGGGCCCCGACAGCGGAAGAAGCCCGCTTGAATCTTTACGCCTCCGGTGAGGGAGGGGAGCCTATCCGCCAGTTGCCGATGAAATCCTCGGACAAGGGTACGTGGCGTATCTCCGTGAGCGAGGATCTGAAAGGTTCCTTCTATACCTTCCAGATCCGTATCGGCGATAAATGGCTGGATGAGACTCCCGGTATCTGGGCGAAAGCCGTCGGGGTGAATGGAAACCGTGCGGCCGTGATCGATTGGGCGGCTACCGATCCGGAGGGCTGGGAGGCGGATAAATCTCCCGAGTTGAAAAGCTTCTCCGATATTATCATCTACGAGATGCATCATCGGGATTTCTCGATCGCCGCGAACTCCGGCGTGACGCATAAAGGTAAGTTTCTCGCCTTGGCGGAGAACGGCACGAAAGGTCCGGGCGGCGTGGCTACCGGCGTGGATCATCTGAAGGAGTTGGGCGTTACCCATGTCCATATCCTTCCTTCCTATGATTATGGCTCGGTGGACGAGACCCGCTTGCAAGATAATGTGTACAATTGGGGGTATGATCCCAAGAACTATAACGCCCCCGAGGGGAGCTATTCCACCGATCCTTACAATCCCGAGGCTCGTATTCGTGAGTTCAAGGAGATGGTGCGGGGATTGCACCGGAATGGTATCCGTGTGATCATGGACGTGGTTTACAATCATACCTTTGTGGGTGACGGGTCGAATTTCAGCTTGACCGTCCCCGGTTACTTCTACCGTCATAAACCGGACGGAAGCTATTCGGATGCCTCCGGCTGTGGTAATGAGACCGCTTCGGAGCGGGCGATGGTACGCCGCTATATCGTGGAGTCCGTGAAATATTGGGCCGAGGAATACCATGTGGATGGTTTCCGTTTCGACTTGATGGGCATCCATGACGTAGAGACCATGAACGAGGTAAAAGCCGAGTTAACCAAACTAGATCCTTCCATCTTCGTATACGGCGAGGGCTGGACCGCCAGCGATTCCCCGCTACCGGAGGATCAGAGGGCGATCAAGGTAAACGCCCCGAAACTGAATGATGTGGCCGTATTTAGCGATGACCTGCGGGATGCTTTAAAAGGAAGCGTATTCGAGACTACACAGGCCGGTTTCGCCTCCGGAAAGCCGGAAGGTAACGAGGAGTCTATTAAGTTCGGTATTGTAGGCGCTATCCGCCATCCGCAAATCGACTATAACCAAATATTATATTGCAAAGCGCCTTATGCGAACAAGCCTACGCAAGTGATCAACTATGTCTCTTGCCACGATGATCTTTGTTTGATGGATAAGTTGAAGCTCTCGGCCCCGAAAGACGCTACCCCGGATGAGTTGATACGATTCGGCAAGTTGGCCCAGACCATCATCTTCACCTCGCAAGGAGTACCCTTCATGCGGGCAGGAGAGGAGTTGCTGCACGATAAGAAAGGCGTACATAACAGCTATCAATCGCCCGATTCAATCAATGAGATCGACTGGTCTTTAAAGGCAAAAAACAAGGATGTTTTCAACTATTACAAGGATTTGATCGCCCTTCGTAAGTCGCACCCGGCTTTCCGTATCGCCACGGCCGAGGGAGTGAGGGAGGCCCTTCAATTCCAAGAAGTGAACCAGCCCGGTGTCGTAGCGTATACCTTAGGGGAACATGCGAACGGGGATAGTTGGAAGAAGATTATGGTTATCTTTAACGGGAACCGGAAGGCGGTAACGGTTTCTCTGCCGGAAGGAACATGGATTCCGGTTTGTAAAGACGGTCGGATTTATCTGGACGGTAAAGGTTCCGTACAGGGTAAAACTACCGTAAGCGCCTCTTCCGCCTTGATCTTGAAACAAGATTAATACGGAACTAAATCAAAGAAAATCCCCCGGGACATCTCGATGAATACCGAGCGTCCCGGGGGATTTTTTATTAAATCACTTACTTATCTGATTATTTGTAAGCCTCGCCTTTTACAGCTGCGATACCCGGAAGAACCTTACCTTCTATAGCCTCAAGAAGAGCGCCACCACCTGTAGAAACGTAAGATACGCCGTTAGCCAAACCGAATTTGTTAACGCAAGCAACAGAGTCGCCACCACCTACTAAAGAGAAAGCGCCGTTCTTCGTAGCCTCAACGATAGCCTCGCCAACCGTGCGAGATCCGTGCGTAAAGTTCTCGAACTCGAATACACCCGTAGGACCGTTCCAAAGGATCGTCTTAGAGTTCTTGATAACGTCAGCGTAGATAGCCTCGGTCTTCGGACCTATGTCAAGACCTTCCCAACCATCAGGAATCTGATCTACCGGAGCGAAATCAGTCTTAGCGTCGTTGCTGAAATCGTCAGCGATCTTAGCGTCAACAGCCAATACCAAGTTTACGCCTTTTTCTTTCGCTTTCTTGATCAAATCAAGAGCAAGATCCAGCTTATCGTCCTCGCAGATAGACTTACCGATCTTACCGCCTTGCGCTTTCGTGAAAGTATAAGTCATACCACCCGTGATGATCAAGTTGTCTACCTTGTTCAACAAGTTCTCGATGATCTCGATCTTGGAGGAAACCTTAGAACCACCCATGATAGCAGTGAACGGACGTTGGATGTCGTTCATAACCTTATCGACAGCCTTCACTTCTTTCTCCATCAAATAACCGAACATCTTGTTGTCCGTATCGAAGTAGTCAGCGATCAAAGCCGTAGAAGCGTGAGCACGGTGAGCTGTACCGAACGCGTCGTTTACATAGCAGTCAGCGTAAGAGGCCAATCTCTTCGTGAACTCTTTCTGGCTTTCTTTAACGGCTTTCTTGGCAGCCTTCTTCTCCTCGTCAGAAGCGTCTTCAGCCAAACCTCTTGGTTTGCCTTCTTCCTCAGCGTAGAAACGAAGGTTCTCAAGCAACAAAGCTTCGCCCGGTTGCAAAGCGGCAGCCTTAGCGCCGGCTTCTTCGCCAATACAGTCGTTTGCAAACTGAACATCTACGCCTAACAACTCAGAAAGGTGCTTCAATATGTGCTTTAAGGAGAACTTATCAGTAGCGCCTTTCGGACGACCTAGGTGAGAACCGATAATTACGCTACCACCATCCGCTAAGATCTTCTTTAATGTAGGAAGAGCGGCACGCATACGAGTGTCGTCGGTGATGTTGAAGTTTTCGTCCAATGGAACGTTAAAGTCAACTCTTACAAATGCCTTTTTGCCGGCAAAATTGAAATTGTCAATTGTTTGCATAACTATTGTATTTAATGTCTGTATTAAAATGTTCCTTTAATCGCTTGCAAACTTACATAAAATATTTTTATTTGACCGTTTGCGCTTGCTTTAAATTTTATACCAATTTGAAACGTAGCCGTAATCTCCCGTCAGCATAGTCGTAATTCAACAGCTTGAAATGTCCGATCTCGGATGTATTCGCCACGTGCGATCCGATACATGCGCAGGCATCGTAATCGCCTATGCGTACGATACGTAATGTGTCGCTGGCATCATCGGGCAATTTACTTAAATCCACGATACCGCCGGCCTTTTCTTTTGGCATGAACTCGATGGTTACGGGCAGGTGCCGGTCGATCACCTCGTTTATCTTCTTCTCAACCTCGGCCATGACCTCCGCGCTGGGCTCTTCTGCCAATAGATAATCGCATTTAGACTTCTTCCTCTCTATGTGTGCGTTCTTGGATCTGGGACATCCGAACATCCGTACCATTGTCTGGTTTAAGATATGTTCCGCCGTGTGCATAGGAGGATACTCTTGCTTGTTGTGTTCGTTCAGTTGGATTTCTTGTTTCATATATTTGATGTTTTGATTGTATTTCGTGAAAAATATGCTCAAATGTACGAAATAAATCTTTAGTTTTGTAAAGTCATAGAAAACACCTTAAAGGAACGATATGCCAGCTAAGCGCTTATTTGGAATAATATCCATCATATTTCTCTTTGTTACCTGTATATCATGTAAATCCTCTACAGACTTATCGGAGGAGAAGCGTATACTCGTGATTCAATCTTACGAAAAACATTTTCCCGCCTATGAGAAGATGAAGGAAATCATGTCGAGTGATTTGCGGAAGAAGGGGATACATGCGAGTGTCTATTCTTTTTATTTGGATTGTGAGCAATATTCGGAGAAGCAACAGCGACAGAAATTATTCAAGAAACTGAATGAGTTATCGACATGGAACCCGGATATTATTCTGGTCAATGACGATCAAGCCTTGAACGCTTTGATAAGTAGCAGGCATCCCCTCGCTAAATCGATCCCGGTCGTGTTTATGGGGGTTAGTTATCCCAATATCCCGATCATCCGGAAATATCCGAATATGATGGGCTTTTATGATAAACCGGATTATAAGAGGAATATAGAATTGATACGGCGGCTTGTTGGTAATTGCATCGTCATAAGAGTCTCGGACGATACCTTTCAGGATAATATGATGCTGGCGGACATGAATGCGCAGATTCAGGATATTTGTGCCGTGAACAATATATATTCCTTGGATCGGGTACGTTTATCCGGAAAGAACGGGATTTCGATATCGGATATACCTAAGATAAAGCCGGATACGATGTATATAAGCACACTCAGTACGAAATCGGCGAATGCCCTGATTAAGGGATTCGGCGAGAATTATTATAATAAAGCGTATCTGGCAACCAAGAGGGATTATATGACAATCTCGTTGGGGCGGCTCAGCGCCTTTCCATGTTTCTCCGTGATCAATGAGTTGATCGGAAATCAGAATGGCGTAGTTGGCGGGTATGTAACTGTCTTTAAGGATGAGGTAGAGGCAGCTGTAAACCGGGTCGTCTCTATCTTGAAAGGAACGCCCCCGTCCGATTTTCCGCAAATCGAAGAGAGTAACAAGGCTTATGTTTTTGATTACGGTGTGTTAGAACGATGGAGCATTGATAGTAGTAAATTGCCGGAAGGAGCTATTATCGCGAATATGCCGTTTGTCGTTCAATATAAATATTATATATGGGCTGCCGGCTTTATTCTGGTGGTGATGTTGCTTCTGCTTTTTAGTTACCAAAGAAAGCGATATATACAGGAGGCTTTACATAAGAAGGATGCGCAGGAGAAGTTAAAAAGGGAGAAGACTTTTCTTTCTTTTGCGTTGGATAGCGGCAACATTTTCGCTTTTCGGTATAGCAAAGGGGTATTCGAGTTTGATAATAGATTCTACCATTACTTAGGTATGCCCTGTGTGCCGATGAAAATCGAGGAGTTTCAGGATGCTATACATCCTGAAGAACTGGATAATTTCCTTCGAGACCGGAATCTGCTGGATAGTGGCTTTCTATCCCGGAAAGTGACGCAACGTCGTTGTAACTTTAATAAGAAGGGGTATGAGTGGTGGGAATTTCGCTATGCCCAAAATAAGAATGAGAAAGATTCGGTTTCCGGTGACGAAGCTGTTGAGGTAAGTGGCTTATGCTTGAATATCCAGCGGATAAAAGACACGGAGAATAGCCTTATAGCCGCCCGCCGGAAAGCGGAGGAATCTGATCGGATGAAATTAGTCTTTCTGGCGAATATGAGCCATGAGATACGTACGCCTCTGAATGCGATCGTAGGCTTCTCTCAATTGCTCAATTCGGATATGCCTTTGGAACCGGAGGAAAAGGCGGAGTTTATAGATCTGATTACCAAAAACAGTGACCTGTTGCTTAAGCTGATCAACGATATCTTGGATCTATCACGCATAGAATCCGGTAGCATGTCTTTCTCTTATGAGAACCTCGATCTGAGTAAACTGATGGGAGATATCTTCCATACGCATCAATTGATGATGCCGGAGGGAGTGGAGTTAAAGATAAGGGTTCCCCATGAACCTCTTATCATCCGTTCGGATCATTTCCGGTTGACGCAGGTTTGTACCAATTTCATTAATAATGCGGTGAAGTTTACCGCTAAGGGATATATCGAGATCGGATACGAACTTAGCGCAGATGGAAAATCGATCCTTATTTCCGTGAAAGATACGGGTAAGGGCATTCCTGATGATAAAAAGGAAAAGGTATTCGAGCGTTTCCAGAAACTGGATGAGTTTGCCCAAGGTACAGGCTTGGGGTTAGCGATCTGCCAGAGTATCGTTCATACGTTTCATGGAAGCATATCGCTGGAATCCGAGGTTGGCGTAGGTAGTATGTTTACGATCTCGCTACCTTATACCCCGGGATTGGAGCTGGAGGAAAGAACTTAATTACCTTCGATGAATCGTTTATTGGCCCTCGCTTCTTCCTGCCATTGGGGGATGACGGTTTCTAAAAACTTTTGTTTGGCCTGTTGCTCGGCTTCCATATCGAGGCCGATATATTGCTGGGCTTTCGCTTTCGTGGAGATATCCGGCATCGGAACATCTTGGGTATAGCCTAGCTGCGCTAAGACCTTCATGATCTGGATGCGGGCTTGGGTAGCCTTATCGAGTCCGCTGCCCAAGATACGTGTGACTTCTTGGGGCGCGTGGAAAGCCGCCCCATGTGAGGCCACGGCGAAGTCCCAACGCCATTGTGCCTGCCGGAGCAGTTTTAATACGTTTTTCATTTGAGATTCCGTAGCGCCTTTGTCCCAAGCGAATTTCGCTTCTATATGGGCTTTTGTCAATTCTTCCTCTACACGCATGCGTATGGCGTAGACTTTGTTTTGCCGTTCATAAACATCCTTGCGTAAGGTCTCCTCACTTTCCCGGTGGCAGGCTTGGCAAGTACGGTCTATCATTGCCAACGGGCTTTTGATATGATGGTTGTTGTACCGGTTCTCATCTTCCCCGACAGCAGGCATATGGCATTCTCCGCAGGAAACGCCTCTTTGCCCGTGAATGCCCATCTGGAATAACTCGAAATCCGGATGTTGCGCCTTTATCAAATGTGCCCGGCTTAATTTATGGGTGAAATCGGTGAAGTTTATGCTATCGTAATAGGCTTCTATATTTTCTACCGTATAACCTTGATCCCAAGGTAAGGTTAGTATACGATCTTCTCCTTGGAAATAATATTCGGCGTGGCATTGGGCGCATACTAGAGATCGCATCTCTTGCTCGGTTGCGTCCTCTATACGTAATCCGTTGCGCTTATAGGCACTTTTCAAGAATGAGCGGGTCACGCGCAATCCCATGCTTTGCGGTTCATGGCAGTCTGCGCATCCGATTGGATTTACGATCTCGTTGCCTAGCTCCGCCCATTTCTTCTTATATAAGGTCTTGGCATCGGTGGTCGTTAATAAGCGGGGTATGTCCGGACTTTTACATGCCCAGCATGCGGCAGGCTGGGGGCCACTCGTCGGGGTCATGGGAGAGCCGGTCCGCAGGCTTTTGTATAGATCTTCTATGGAATACATATGCCCTCTGGGACTTAGATAATCTTTAGAGAAAGCGTATCCTGCCCATAATACCACCATTACGGGATGTTCGGCCAAGATATCAGCTTGTTGGTTCCCATTAAACAAACTGCGGAAAGTCGTGTCCGAGGTTTGTTTCCAACTTTGGTACTCATTGGAATAACGAAGGTCTATAGAGTCGCTGTTTTGTTGATCTATTGGCTGATCATCGGTATCGTCGATGAATTTGATGCTATCTTGTCCGGTAACAGTGGTACGTAAGATCACTAATACGATAATGACGATTAGACTTATGGCTATAGAAGTTTTATAGTGTGCTTTCAAGTGTTTACCTTTTATCTTAAATAAAATATTCTTTGTATTAACTGCGAATATATGAATAATAATGATACGACCGGTAGAAATTGAAAAAATCCTTATTTCATTGCTTCCGAAGACGCTAGATGAAATAAGGATTCTCAAGTGACTCGCATAGGATTCAAACCTATAACCTTCTGATCCGTAGTCAGATGCTCTATTCAGTTGAGCTAGCGAGCCAATCTGTAAATGAATTTGAATATTCAAGTGACTCCTAAAGGATTCAAACCTTTAACCTTCTGATCCGTAGTCAGATGCTCTATTCAGTTGAGCTAAGGAGCCAAGATATATTCTATTGCTATCTTCGAATGGTGACCGCGACAGGATTCAAACCTGTAACCGGCTGATCCGTAGTCAGCTACTCTATTCAGTTGAGCTACGCGGCCATTGTTTCGTGATTGCGAGTGCAAAGGTACGTTTTTGTTTTAAATATGCAAACGTTTCGACTACTTTTTTGCGAATTTAATCTAACATTTTTGGATTGAAGATCAGATAACCAATGTTTAAGCCAAAGTTGAAATTCTCCTTCGGATAACTGTATCCATTGGCGTACAGACTGATACATAAGAATGGCAATTGCAATACGACCGCCGCTTCACCCATATAATTAAACGAGTGCAAAAACTTACCATAATGCGGGATTCCGACATACGGGTTGTTTTCCGGCACCGTCTTTTGTATTTCATAGAGCGGAGCGAAGCCATACATATCCAACCGGAAGTGCAGAAGCTTGCTTAACTTCAAGATCGGGGAAAGCCCGAAAGCCACATATTGGTTCGCCCGGAACGCCTCGTTGAATACAATCTCGCTATGGGGTGTCGGGGTAAACGCCGGGGCCTGTAATACGCTAGCCGTATAGTTATTCATGAGGTTCTTGCTGGATATGACCATTTCCGCCAAATAACCTAAGTTGAAACGGTTGCTCAGCGTCTGGTATTGGTTCCAGCGCCCTTTCAGTTGCAGCCAGCTATGCACTTTGCGACCAATCGGGGCTTCCGTCGTGGCGGAAGTGGGGGATGGAGTGTACTTCTCCGTACCGGTTACGTATTGGGCGATTAGGAATTGCTGCTTTCCGCTTATCGGGTATTGTTTGGCGTTGAGTGAGTTTTGCTCGATACTTAACGAACCGCTGAATAAATCGTACCAGCTATGGTCGAAAGAGGCGTTCGGGAAAGGTATCGTGGTGCTCTGCAAATAGAAATCGTTCAGCCGTCCGTAGGCGAACCCGATCTCCGCTTTCGCGTGGTTGAGAAAGGGGAAGCCTAATTTTAGTTTCATGTACAGTTCTTTCTGCTTAATCATGGCGGGCACTATATCCTCATAAAAGAGGGATTGGCTTTCCGTATATTTCTTGTCCGAGAAGACTCCTTGCCAATTTAAATAAGTGGGGATTTGCGTTTGCAGGTACATCCGGCCACTCAACATGACACCACTAAAGGAGTTACCCACTTGAAAGTTCGAGTTTACGTCGGCGGCGAACCGTCCCAGATATTGATACCCCAATCCTAGGTATAATTGATTCGCTTGATGAGACGATACGTTTCCACCGAAGCCAACCGTGATCTCTTCTTTCATCTTCACGTCCAGATAAAGATCGAATTTCTTCTCTTTCCGGTTATAAACGGCATGCGGCATGATTTCCCTAATCTTGGAATAGGTTAGCATCTTGAAATAAGCCCGCTTGAACTCTTCCATGGAGAACTCGTTATTGATATCCCTGTGTAATTGGGCCTCTATGTATTTACGCTGGGCCTCGGATACGCCCGTCACGTAAATATTGCGGAAGATCAGCGGGGGAAGGTTCTCTTTATAGGCTTTTCTTCTTTCGGTAACCTCATTTAAAGGCACTTCCCGGGGAACCCGTTGCTTGATGGAGTCGATCATGGAAAGGGTACGTTTATACCCGATGTCCATAAGCTCCTTGCCTTTCTGGAAATCCAATAAGGAGACGGTGGGAAAACTGAATTTAATCATCATGCCATCTTCTTCCGGTACCTCATAGTCGGTCTTTTGCATGATCATGGTCTCGATCTGGTTATAAGGATTCTCCGAAGGCTTTTTATTCCCTCCCGATACCGTCGATCCGAAAATGAAATCCGGGTGGAATGCGTCTTTCATCGGGCCTACCGGGAAATTATCGTAGATACCTCCATCGAATAAAGGAATACTGTCTTTCCATATGGGCTGGAAGAAAAACGGGAAAGTCATGGAGGCACGTACGGCGTCTCCCAGATCCCCATTCTTAAAGATGATCGGCTTTTTAGTATATATATCCGAGGCCACGCAACGGAAAGGGACAAACAGGTTGTCGAAATTCCACCCCGCCTTTGCCGTCGCCTGCGAGAACAAGGCCATGAACGCCTGATTCATCTGTATGGGATTGATCAAGCTTTGCGGTAAGAAGCTAGCCTTGATCTGTAGGGAATCGGACATATCGATGGAGAAATGCGCGAATTCCGGGGTCGGGTAAGGCTCCTTGAAATAATAGGTATATTGCTCCTCCACCGTACCTGTTTGCCAATAGGCGAACTCCTTGGAAAGCATCAGCTCCAGCATCTCCTCGGGGGAATACCCCATGGCGTATAAACTACCGATAATCGCCCCGATGGAGGTACCGGTAATGTAATCGATCGGTATATTATTTTCTTCCAGCGCCTTGATCACTCCGATATGTGCCGCTCCTTTGGCACCGCCGCCACTGAGTACCAACCCTACTTTCTGGGCGGAAACAATCTGAATGGCAGCAAGGAATAAGGCTATGATAACGGTTATTTTCCTCATATGAACCCAATCTGTTTTTCTTCTCCAAATGTAAGAAGTATTTCTTTAGAAACATAAACATTTTGTTTTTTCGTATTGTTGAGTTATCAATACAATTAAAACAGATGATGTTATGAAAGAGAAAGAATTGAATAGGGAAGAGCGGAATAAGACCGTTATGGAGACCGGTGCTTTGGTCATGGCTGAGTTTTATGCGGATTGGTGCCCTCATTGCCAGAAAATGATGCCGATCGTGAAGGAGTTCAAGGAATTGGAGAAAGGAAAATTAGAAGTGGTACAAATCAATATCGAGGAGGAGAGCGCTCTTGCCGATTTGTATACGGTGGAATCGATTCCTACTTTTATCCTGCTACGGAAAGGGGAGGCTTTGTGGAGACAATCCGGCGAGATGAGCTTGGATAGGTTGCGGAAAGTGGTCGAGGATGTCGTGGGCTGAAACTAAAAAAACCGTTCCCCCGAGAAGGAACGGTTTTTTATATATGTGAGGATTGGTTTATCCGATCAGTTCTACGCTACGTTTGATGAATTGGCTTAAGGCCTCTCCCTTCAGCATACCGTTTCCTAACAAAGCAAGGTCGATCAACTGACTAACTGTCTTGTTCGTACCGGCGTACTCGGCCAGAACTTGGTTGCGTTGCTCACGAAGCTCATCCAGCTTATGGTTGGTGTTGGTCATATCCTCTTTCTCTTGCGCCGTGATCTCATCTTCTTTCTTTTTGCTTTGAGCCTCACGTAAGTCGGCTTGACGAGCCTCCCATCCTTTGATATCGCTAAGGATCGGTTTTAACTTCTCGTCGCAAGCTTGCTCCTCTTCTGTTAATACTTTCTTGATCAACGGATGATCCGTATTCAATACGAAGTTGAAGCTATCCGGCATCTCGCCATAGAAAGACATACCCGGTTGCATAGCGGACATCTCACGCATTCTTCGCATATACTCGCTTTGTGTCAACATGACAGGGTTCGCGTTTTCGCCCAATGCCTCGAATGTTACGTAGAACTCGGTCTTGTTCAATTTCGGCATCTGACTCTTGAATATTTCCTGCATGGCCGTTTTCTGCTCCTCGCTCAAGGTTACCTTATTCGAGTCTTCCTTGCGGATCAGGTTATCGATCGTATCGCTATCCACACGAACGAAGCGGCTCTTCTCGAACTTCTGCTCCAATTGTCCGATCAAGTGTACATCCAATTGTCCGTCCATTTCCAAGACGCTGTAACCTTTGTCCTTTGCGGCTTGTATATAGCTGTATTGCTCGTCTTTATTGGTGGTATACAGATAGATTAAGTTACCCTCTTTGTCTGTCTGGTTGTCCTTGATTAAGTTCTTGTATTCCTCGAAAGTGAAGTATTTGCCTTCGACGTCCTTGAATAAGGCGAACTTAACCGCGCGGTCGTAGAACTTCTCATCAGTCAACATACCATATTGGATGAATAGTTTCAAGCTATCCCATTTCTCCTCGAACTGCGGGCGGTCGTTCTTGAAGATCTCTTCCAAGCGGTCTGCCACCTTCTTCGTGATGTGGTTGGAGATCTTCTTCACGTTCTGATCGCTTTGCAAATAGGAACGGGATACGTTCAACGGGATATCCGGCGAATCCAATACACCATGCAATAATGTCAAGAACTCAGGAACGATACCCTCTACGGAATCCGTAACGAATACTTGATTGCAATATAACTGGATCTTGTTACGATGCAAGTCGATATTGCTCTTGATGCGAGGGAAATATAAGATACCGGTCAAGTTGAACGGATAGTCTACGTTCAAGTGAATCCAGAACAACGGCTCATCCGTCATAGGATATAAGTCACGATAGAACTTCTTGTAATCCTCGTCGGTCATATCGGCCGGTTTGCGAACCCATGCTGGTTTGGTGTCGTTGATTACGTTATCTTCGTCCGTATCTACATATTTGCCATCCTTCCACTCTTGCTTCTTGCCGAATGCGATAGGAACCGGTAAGAAACGGCAGTATTTTGTCAATAAGCCATTGATCTTATCCTTGTTCAAGAAATCTTTATTCTCGTCGTCTATATACAGGATAATATCGGTACCACGATCCTCTTTCGTCGTTTCCTCCAAGGAGTATTCCGGTGTACCGTCGCAGCTCCATTTCATGGGAACAGCGCCTTCTTTGTACGATTTCGTCACGATCTCTACTTTCTTGGAAACCATGAAAGAGGAGTAGAAACCAAGACCGAAGTGACCGATGATAGAAGCGGCGTCGTTCTTGTATTTCTCAACGAACTCCTCGGCGCCGGAGAAAGCGATCTGGTTGATGTACTTATCGATCTCCTCGGCTGTCATACCGATACCCCGGTCAGAGATCGTGATCGTTTTGTCATCGAACTTAACCTGTACGGTCAAATCGCCGAGTTCGCCTTTAAACTCGCCTACGGAAGAAAGCGTTTTTAACTTCTGGGTAGCGTCTACCGCATTAGAAACAAGTTCACGAAGGAAGATTTCGTGATCACTGTATAAGAACTTCTTGATAATCGGAAAGATGTTTTCCGATGTTACTCCGATGTTACCTTGTTTACTGCTCATAGTCTGAATATCTTATTATTTTTATTGTTATTTTGTGCGTATTCCTGATCCTGATCATTCTCAAGATCCGCCTATTCCTATACAAAACGAATGCCAAAATGTTTCGGATAAACTATAAATGACAAAAAGGCAGATGCCGGCTGATAGATTTGCAGCCGAGCATAGTTTGATCAAACCATATCATCTCCTGTCTTGGCGAATGTAACACGGATGGTTTTATGGAATGGGATAAAACGAGATACGATCGCTATGAATAAGGAGATGACTAATAAATACCCCAGTATCTCTTTTAACGCCAATAATAAGCTTTGTTGCTGTAACGTATTATAGAGTGTATTGGTAGCCATTTGCGCTGCCTCGTCGTAGGGATGCCCTTGGGTCAAGGCGTTGCCAAGCGCCTGATTATAGCGTGAGGCGGCTAGAGGATCGGCCAGCGTAACGGTTTCTGATAAGGAATACATATATTTTTGTTCCAAGCGATATAGTATATTACTGTAAAAAGAAGTCGCCATGATAGGGGATAGTACCGAACGGAAAATGATGAGAAAGAAAGCGTTTGACAATAAATATTTAGGATTTAAATCTTCCACGGCAAATAAGGCGAAAGCTATGATTAGAATCATCATGCCCAATCCCCTGAGGAATATAGGAAAGTAGAGCATCTCGTATCTGCTATCCGGTGAGATCCCGAAATAAAGGCTCCCGAAGAACAGGACGAAACAACTCATTCCTCCCGCTATCAAGAAACGAAACCGCCAACGTTGCCACCGGAACCACCAAAAACAGATGAACGCCCCCAAGACATATCCCGGAAGCAAATAAGTATAAAGGGAATAGGTATGGGTACTGTCTACCTTTAAGATACTGGTCAGGTAGCTGGTCAACAAGGTAGTCGAAGTACTGAAAAACATGACAAGCATCATATAGAAATAACCGATAATGGCTTTCGGCTGGTATAAAGGCGCCAGATTCACGTACGGACGTTCCGAATGATATTGATACCAAATAAATAAAGCGATCAATATCGGGGCGATCATGATATAAAGGCAAATCTTGGGGGATGCCATCCAGTCGAGTACTTTCCCGTAATTAATGACATACATAAGCATTAACAATCCGGTGGATATGATGAACATTTCCCGGATGTGTAGATCGGCCAAGGGGATGGACTTGATCGGCCGGTTATGGCGGAAGCTGATGATTACCATTACTATGGCCAATAAAATCATTAGCATCATGAAGTAATACATATATTTCCAGTCGTAATGGTAGGCTAACTGTGCGGTAACAAGCATGGATGCTTGTCCCCCTCCGAAAACAAAAGGATAGAAGTAAGAATAGAATTGGCTACGTATATTTTTAGGGCTGAATATCTTTTGCGCGTACCGGATAAACCACAGCATGAGAAACCCTTTCAGGAAACCGATCGCGAAACTACAGACGATCAATATGTCGGCGTTCTGGGAGCGGGCACAGATCCAGCTTAGGAAGAACTGGGCGACTAAATCCGCCAACAATAAGAATTTGATGGAGAAGGCTTCCAGTATCTTCGGGATAATCGGATAGGATACCGCCATTCCCGCCGCTGCCGCGTAATATCCCATGGTTATATCCTCGGTGTTCGTGCCTAGCGTGTTTGATACCTCCAGCATACTGCCGGTGTACGAGCCGTTTAGCATCGTGACCGGAAGGATAACGATGAAGATACAGATCAATCCTAACCAGTCCGGCACCCATTGGCGGATCGGTGCCCCAAGCTCTTTCATCGTGATCATTTGCGTAAGGCTTCTGTTTCAACCATCATGCCTGCTCTTAAATATTGCGTATCTTCTTGCGATAGATTTTCCAAGTCTATCCGTACCGGGATACGTTGTTGTACCTTGACGAAGTTTCCGGCGGAATTATCGGTCGGGACTAATGAGTATTTGGAGCCTGTGGCGTCGGAGATTGCGGTTACCTCCCCGTTGAATATCTTTCCCGGCAACGCGTCTACCTTGATACGTACTTTCTGCCCGATATAGATGTGGGGGATCTGGGTCTCCTTGTAATTGGCCGTGATCCATTTGTCTTTATCTCGTACGAGGTAGGATATCGTTTGTCCGGCTTGCACGTATTGTCCGGGCTCTAAGGTCCGTCTGCCTACATGACCGTCGTAAGGGGCGGTTATAACGGTATAGGAAAGGTTTAACCTCGCTAAATCCAGATCCGCTTCTTTTCGTAAGATCGCCGCCTCGGCTCCTGTTGTCTTCTTGCTGGTTTCGGTGAATTGGGAGAAAGCGGCTTTCTTTTGTTCCACCAACGCCTGATATCGGGCTTGCGCCGCCTCGAAAGCGGCTTTGGATTGCTCGTATTGTTGCTCGGGGACCGATTCTTCTTTCAGCAGCCGCTCAAATCGGTGATAATCCTGTTCCAGTTGCCAAAGCTTGGCTTTAGCTTCGGCGATGTTGGCGTCTTGTACGGCGATGTTCGTATGGGAGGTCTCGATACCGGAACGAAGTACGTCTTGTGATCCTTGGGCATCGATCAACGCGGCCTCTGCCTCTTTTACCTTGATCCGATATTCCCGATCGTCCAGTATGAGAAGTGTGTCCCCTTGGTGAACGTACTGGTGTTCCTTGAAACGGACCTCTTTTATGTAGCCGGAGGCACGTATATTTAGTGGGGCGATATATTGGTCCACAAAGGCATCGTTTGTCACCTCATAATTGATGTAACGCCAGAAATAATTGGCTGTCCACCAAATGCCGGAACCGGCTAAAAGGATACATATGGAGTTTAATACTATATTCCGTGTCCTTACTTTCTTTAGTCTTTGATGTTTCTCTTTTAATTCGTTTGCCATAGTCGTTGTTTCTTTTTAGAGACGGCCGCAAGCCTTCTGTAGTTGATAGTAAGTGTAAATTACGTGGGTACGGGCATTCGTGAGCTGTAGCTCCGCGTTGAGGAGAACCGAGTTCGCATCGAGTAAGTCGGTTAGGATCGCCAATTGGTTTAAATACCGGTTTTGCATGATCCTGTAGTTCTCTTGAGCTTGCCGTACGGATAACTTCAAGGCTTCCACTTCTTGTAGAGCTTCCTTATGACGTAAGAACGCGGTGCGCACTTCTATACGGATTTTCTGTTTTTTCTGTTCCTCCTCGTTTTTATGTAACGAGACCATCCATTTGCTTTCCTTTATTTTATGGTTGTTTTTATATAAAGAGGATAAAGGGTAGGAGAGCGACAGTCCTATGTTCCAGTTGTTATTGTACATATCCGCTAATGTTCGGGAGACTGGACGTGCCAATGTGTTCGACGCATATAGCGATAGGCTGGGTAGCGAGGAGGCTTTAGTCAAACGTATATCATTTTGGGCTAACTCTGTTTGTTTCCGGAGTAGACGTATCGCCGGATCATTGGAATAGGCTTGGGCTACATAATCTTCGTAAGTTTCTAAAGATACGATTTGGTCCAGTAACGTGGTATCTGGTTTGAGCAATAGATTTTCATCGAGACCGATCAGGATATCCAATTGCTGTGATACCAGTATGAGGCTATTATCCGTTTCTTGCAAGGATAGGCGGTCGTTGGTTAATTGCATCTCGCTTCTTAATACGTCGTTATTGGTTATCAGTCCCTCTTTTTTCATACGCCGGATATCTTGCAGGCGGCGTTCCGATTCCTCGATATTACGGGAAAGCACCTCACGTTGTTTAAACAGGCTGAAAAGACCGATGTATTGGTTTAATAGACCGAGCTTGATCTCACTCTGGTCTGTGAGCGTTTGTAAAGAGGCGACTTCTTTCTCCAGATCCGCTTTCCGGATGGAATACCGGATTTTACCGCCTTGGTATATCGGTTGGGTAAGGTCGATGGCATAGTTCTGGGACCAATCGGGCGCTTCCGGGCGAGTCGGATGGGCGAGTCCTTGCTCAAAGAGGATCGGTTGCCCTACATATCCACCTTTCAAGCCGATTTGCAGGTCTGGCAATTGTGCGGAACGTGCCGTATGGGTTCTCTCTTGCGCTATCGATTCTTTTAAGACGTCTGCTTGGATCTGCAGACTATGCCGTACGCCTCTCTCGAAAAGCTGGTCGATGGTCAAGAAGAGCGAATCGGTTTGGGCGATTGCCGGAAATGTAGCGACCGTCATACAAAAGAGGCTCAATACGTGCTTTTTATATATTCTCAAGGACATTATGTACTGCTTTTAATTCGGATAACATGGTTTCTACGTTCTCTATTCCGATAATATGCTCCGCATGTACATAAACCTGATCAAGGATCGGGCGAATTTGCTTTTTGAATTCTTCTCCTTCCGGGGTTAGGAAAACCAGTTTGTTCCTCCGGTCCTCGGGATCTTCTTTCCGATGGACGTAGCCTTTCTTCTCTAAATTGTTCATTAGGTTTGTCAGACAAGCCTTATCCTTTGCCGTTCTCTCTGCCAAGACCTGTTGGGTGATACCTTGTTCGTGCCATAGGCAACTCAAGATTTGAAGCATCTCAAATGTTATACCGGCGTTGTTCTTTTTCAGCGTTCGTTGCATAGACCGACGAAATGCCATGCGTGTGCGGACAACTTGTAACATAAGTTCCCGGAATTCTTTACCTTCTACCATTACTTATAATTCTTTTAAACTTGCTGGGCGCGAAGATAGCGTTTTTTCTTGGATTAGTCAAATGTTTAACTAATTAGCGTCTCGCTAATAAAGTATGTTTGCCATCTAGGTGGCACAGCTTTGCCATCGGCGTGGCACGGGCTTGCCATCACTATGGCACGGGTATGCCATCAGTGTGGCACAGCTGTGCCAAGGCGATGGCAGATGCTGGCACAGTATGTGTATGAAAGACAGGCGTATAGACTGAAAGCGTAACAAACCCGTGGAGTGATTCGTTACGCTTTCTGTTTAGTTCTCGTTTACGAGTTTAAGATGCATTCTTCTTTATCCAAACGCCTCCTTCAATTGCTTCACCCATCGCTCGATTCGTTTGTCGGTTTGATCCGGTTGGTTTTCCAAATCGAGGACTAAGCCTAGTAGTTTGCCATTTTTCAAGGCTTTGGAGGCATTAAAAAAATAATCATCCGAAGAGGTCTCGCCTACTAAAGTCGCCCCACAGGAGGTGAAAGCGTCCGCCAATATGCCGACTCCATCGGCGAAATTATCCGGATAATTCGTTTGATCTCCAAGACCGAAAATAGCGACCTTCTTATTTTTAAGGTCTAAAGTGACCAGTTCCGGGATGATCTCGTCCCAATAGGTGGGAAGCTCGCCATCGAACCAAGTAGAGGTTCCTGCGATTATATGGTCGTAAGCCTCGAAATCTCTTTTCCATGCGCTTTCAACAGGGATGATATCGATCTGATCCTCCCCGAAAGCTTTTCTTATTTTATTGGCGACAAAGGTTGTTTTCTCTGTGCCCGTTCCGTAAAATAATCCTGTTTTCATTATGATGCTTTTAAAGATTTAACGAATGTGGATCTAATAAAGCAGCAGTTCTTTTGCCGCATGATAGATGGTCTCCTCGTTGGGGAGGATGGCCCGTTCCAAGACCGGATGGAAACCAACCGGAGTGAATAGGGAACCTACCCGTTGGATCGGAGCATCCAAGTACTGGAATAGTTCCGAGCCGATGATGCCGGCAATTTCCGCTCCGAAGCCAGAGAAGACCTTGTCCTCATGTACGATCAATACTTTACTGGTTTTCTTCACCGAGTTGAAGATCGCCTCTTTATCCAATGGTATCAAGGTACGAAGATCGATAACCTCCAGTTCCCAGCCTTTCTCCTTGTAAAGAAGCTCGGCTACGTTGAGGCAAAGATGGGTCGTATTGCCATAAGTGATGATTGTCAGATCTTTTCCCGGACGGCGGATACGGGCTTTCCCAAACGGAACCTCGAAATCCTCGGGGACAAAGGTGGAGGCTTCTACCGCATTGTAAAGCGCTTTCGGTTCCAGATAGAGCGTAAAGCCTTTAGAACGCATACTCGTCCGCAACAGTCCGGCGGCATCATCCGCGAAAGAGGGATAAACAATCCGGGCACCGGGTAGTGAGGTCAATGCGCCCTCGATGGTCTGGGAATGATAAAGTCCTCCTCCGATATAGCCTCCGGAGGCTAGGCGCAAAGTGATGTTTGGGGTAAATTGCCCGTTGCTGCGCCAATACTCATGCGTACATTCCACGTATTGCTCGACGGCCGGCCAGAAGTAATCGGCGAATTCCGCGCCCTCGATCACTACATGGATCTTCGGGTCAAAGCGGCACATACCGTTCGCTGTCCCTACGATATAATCCTCGGCGATAGGGGCGTTGAAGACTCGCTCGATACCGAATTCTTGCTGCATGCCTTTGGTGATGTTGAATACGCCACCCTTTTCTTTATTGGCTACATCCTGTCCCCAGATAAACGTATCCGGGTTGTGCCGGAACTCCGCTTTCAACGTCTTGTTGATCGCCATAACTAGCGTTTCTTTCTCTCCTTCCTCGTTTTGAACACCTTCTTTGTATTTTTGAGGTTGATAAGGTTCCGGAAGGACGTAATCCTTGACGGTAGACGGATCGGGATCGGGGGCGGCCATCGCTTTCCGATTGGCGGCTTTCAGGTCTTTAGCCGCTAGATCCGCGATCTCTTTCAATTCTTCCTCGGTGAAACGTCCGTAACGAATCAGCATGCGATGGAATTTGTATAAAGGATCGGCGGATTTTACATAGGTAAGCTCGTTCTCATCACGATACAAGGTATGTTTATCGGAGTTTGAGTGGGAGCCTATCCGTACGCAATTGGCCTGAACGATTACGGGAGTCCGGTTGGCGATCGCGTACTCTTTGGCCTCGGTCATGGCATTCATGGAATCGAACACGTCTTTTCCATTGCAATGGATAATACGTAAATTCTTGAAGCCAGAGAAGTTATCGGCAACTTTACGATTGGCCGTCTGGTCCTTTTTGGGGACAGAGATACCATATCCATTGTCTTGGAAGACAAAGATAACCGGCAGTCGCTCATTGCTGGCGCCATTGATTGCCTCATACACATAGCCTTCGGAAGCGGCCGATTCACCGTGCGAGGTAATCGCTACGCCTTTCTGTCCATAGTAAACCATCGCCCGTGCCACGCCGGCGGCATGGAGATCGTGAGTCGCCGTAGCGGAAGAAACGTTCTCGATATGCCATTCCATCTTAGAGAAGTGGTTAGACATGTGGCGGCCGCCACTGGTCAGATCGGTCGCCTTGGAGATA
>ERZ833822.1041-NODE-1041-length-26156-cov-101.243899_pt1 | contig 26156 bp, 35 predicted proteins | sample MGYA00519913_ERZ833822 | MGnify/ENA primary metagenome ERZ833822 (study PRJEB31850, sample SAMEA3708746) | human gut metagenome | biome: human gut; feature: human-associated habitat; material: faeces | place: China | collected 2014 ... | reverse complement strand
GCTTTGGCGTGGCATCCTTTCGCCACTTCTCCGCATAATACACGTAGTTTATGCGCATCCGTTCGTCCATTTCCTCCATGCGGCAGCACACCGCCGGAATGTTTCCCAGCTTCACGATTTTCGGGTCCCACTCTTCGTCCTTCCGTCCGATGCTGAGACCGATGGTCGGGAAATAAATGTCCATGTGCGCGTCGTCTGTCATGCACTTCAGGTAGTGAAGTTCCAGATTGTTATTTTCGCAGAACTTGTCCCATTCCTTGTCGGTCTCTTCCCAGGTGCGATAGTCTTCACGAAGCTGCTTCAGCTCGTATTCCGGTGTTCCAACCTGTGCGGTATCTTTCTGATCCTCTCCGGAGATGGCCTGCGACCAGGTGATTGTACCTCCCCCACCCTGCTCTTCGCCGCTTTCTGCTTTCTGCTGGTCCAACTGTGCCTGAATCTCCATGATGCGGTTGCGAATCAGCAGTCCGGCATCCTTGAAGGGAATCAGCTCAGTCTTTACCGTACCGTTTACATAGCGTGACCATCGGTACATGAGCTGCGGCCCGAGCCCTACGGTCAGGTCAATAATATATTTGATGGCGGTCGCCGTGTACGGCAGACTTCCAACCAGCTTGTAGATGGTATTCGGCAGCATGTTGCCCGGTCCCCATGGTATGTAGCCCAGACCGGGTGTCCCGGCATTGCTGACCGGCACCGGGTTTGACTGCCGGCTGTCGAAAATATCAAACGTGCCCTGAATGGGCAGCCCGCCGATAGCCCCTCCCCCTTTCATCATTTCCGAGGAAGATACAGACGGGATTTCCGACACGCGGACCATGCCGATATACTGGTATCCACGGTCTACGAGTGAAGTCACTTTTCCTCTGAACTCCTTTATTCCCGGGTTTGACTTCTTACGGTTTGTATTTTTTGTGTTTGTCGCCATATAACTACTTAACCAATATCTTTGTGTCGTTAATCTGCAGAATAAGTACGTCGTACACGTAACGGAAATCTCCGTTTGGCATTACCAGTTTACGGTATCCCTTTTCGCGGTTGTACGAAACGGCACGCTGCACGTTGTAACATTCGCTTATCGTTCCGTCCTTACACACAAAACGTATGTCGAACGGCTTATTTTTCCCGTCCGGAGTGCGGGCGTTCATCAGCTTGTACGCCTCCGTCCAGAGCAGACGTTTGGTCGGTTTCTTCATCTTGCGTTTGTTTTGGTACAAAGATATACAAGGTTAATATGGTAATGAAGGACAAAAAAAGCGCACCTCCCTTCACAGGGAAGCGCGCTCAATAAACTATTAATAAAAAACATGTATGTTCAAATCTATTTACATAGAAATAAGCATGTAATCTTAACACATTAATTCACAATAACAAATAACTCACACCACCGTGTGCAATAACATGGTTACTATTTTTCTCATGATGATGCAAATATATCCTATTTTCTCTGAATATCAAAAAGAAAAAGGATGAAGAACCACTGTTCCCCATCCAGGTGTAATAAAACAAAGAACATTTTCATGCTCAATTCTTTGCAAATATAATGTTTTTACCGCACATAAGCAAACTTTGAAACTAATTGATTATCTGATTTATAATAAATACTTTTATTCAAACATGCTTTTATGCTTTTATATAAAAATACTTTTACTCTTTTATTACTTCATGCTTTTATATTTTCATTCATTTGTATTAAAACATTATTATTCTTTTGCATATATGAATATTTGAATGTAAATACTTTTACTCTTTTATACTTTTATACTTTTATGTTTTTATGCTTTTACTCAATTGTTCTTTTATACGTTCATACTTCTATGATTTTATACTAAAATATCTTCCTATCATCTATTTTGTATTTTCACATAAAAGTATGTTTATATAAAAATACTTTTATGTTTTTATTTTTATATGCTTTTATTTATTTATACTATTATTATTTTATGTATCCACACAAAAATGTTTTTATATTTTATTCAAAAATACTTTTATGTGCTTGCGCTTTTGAATATTTACATTTTTGCATAAAAATATTTCTGTATTTATGGCAGAAATGAAAAAAAACGACTATATTTGCAGTGTAATAAAACAAAAACATTTGATATGGCAATTACAATTTCTTCATTCAACTTTAAGGGTGGAGTAGGGAAGACCACTACCACCGTCAATCTGGCAAAAGCCTTACATTCTCTTGGTAAACGTGTGCTGGTAATAGATGCCGACGCACAGGGTAACGCATCTAAAATGATGGGATTCCGTCTGGTCACGGAAAAGGATGGTAAAACCCTTTACGAAGCCATGTCCGGAAACGCCAGCATCATGGAATGTGTGTTCTGCGAAAATGAAAACGAAGAAAGCTTCGACTTCATTCCTTCACGCCCGAACTTATACCAGTGCGAACAGGAACTGGTGAGCCGTACCGGACGAGAATACATCCTGCGCATGATGCTGAACAATCTGGAAGACCATTATGATTTTATCCTGATTGACTGCCCTCCGAACTACGGACTGGTTTCTATCAATGCAATGGTGGCTTCTGACTACCTGCTGATTCCTATCAACTGCGAAGTATTTGCACTGGACGGAATGGGCCTGATTACCGCAAAATACGAGGAAATCAAAAAGCTGGTCAATCCCGAACTTGAAATCCTGGGTTATATCATGTCACGCTACGACAAGCGTCTGTCGCTTCACCGTCAGGCATACGAACAGATGAACCAGAATTTCCCTGGGAAGGTGTTCAATACCACCATCCGCACAAACATTCAGCTGGCCGAATCACCTGCTCAGCGAATGAACGTGTTCGATTTTGCGCCCAACTGCACGGGAGCTGCCGACTACATGGAGCTGGCAAAAGAGATTCTATCACGATTAGATAACCAGTAAAACCCACGATTATGGCTAAACAACGATTCAACCTGAATGAAACAATGCTCGATGCCCGGCATGGTATTGAGGAAGCACGCGCCAACGCGGAGAAGGCAGGGGAGGAGAGTGTTGCGACTCAGGAAAAGGCAGAAGAAAAGACGGAAGAATCTCCTGCTACATTCACTGCTGAAAACTCATGTGTTGAAGCAAATAACCAGGAAGAGGAAAACATCCGTCCGGAACAAGAAGCTGCGCCCGATAAAGAATCCGTGAAAAGCGAATCACCCGCAGTAGAACGGAAAATAAACGGCATACGAAAAAGAATTAGAAAAGATGAAAAAGAGGGACGCATCATGCGGAATGTCTATCTGGACGAAGACATGCTGGAGAAGCTGGAAGATATTAAGAAACGTATGAACAAAGGCCGTAACAAGGAAAAGAAAGATGCCTTTGTGTCGGTCATCGACCTGCTGAACGTAGCTGCGCAGGAGTTTCTTGACAAATACTACAAAGACATCGTGGGGAAATAATTCCGCACAATTCATACACCGAAAGGGCAGGGGAGCACACGCTTCTCTGCCCTTTCGGTGTATGAATGATGTCACATTTCTATCTCGATGGCCGGATTCCAGTCGTCCGGATCAGAAAAAGTGATTCCTGTATTTCCACTGAACAGACGGCAGATGGCGTTTGTGCACCGGTTCCTCAGAAGCGGAACGCCGGAAGCCTGTGCACCATAAAGCATTTTCCCGTCGGCTCCCAAAGCCTCTATTTTCAGCGCCACGTCAAATTCTTCCGACTCGGTAGGAGTGAAGGTAAACACGGAGAAATAAAGCCCGCTACGGCCCGCATACTCGTCGCCTATCTCCCAGGTAATCGTATAGTCGGATGCGGAATCCGCGTCACCGTTACCGGTAGTCACATCCAGCGTGCGAAGATGACCGCCTACCGTCATCCGTACCGATTTCACAGAGGCAGGGAACGCATCTTTCACGGTAATCATGGCACGGCTTACTACGCGCTTCATTTGCAGTTCCTGACTCGAAGCCATATTCTCGTCCACTTGAAGAGAAAAATCCTCCCAGAAAGTTTCAGTTACTTTCTCAGGAGTATATTTCATGCCTTCCATACTTCCTCCGGTACTGCTGTGAGCCAGGAAGTACACATGATGCGCTCCATACTTCATGTTCAGGGTAAGGGGAGAAGGAAGCGAAACGGTGTCCGCCTGCATCTGCTCGCCGTCCATGTAATCCCAATAGGAGAGGGTAGTGGCCAGCTCGGCCAGCGTGCCGGCACGTGAATTATTCCACTGGTTGATGTCTCCCTGTCCGATTTCCATAAACACCGGAAGGAAAGACACCCTGCACGTTTTCTCACTCGTCTGCTCCATATCCGTCGGACGGACGATGTTTTCCTTGCTGCAAGCTGCCATAATCAGGATGGCAGCCATGCAAATGATTTTCGACAAATTCATATTGTTTAGTTTAAAGTTTATACCATAATTAACGCACGTCCGGAGTTTCGTTTCCGGTTTTGATGGATTTTTATTGTAAAGTTCGGAAAGTTTGCACCTTTATATAGTTCGGAATCTTTGCACCTTTACACGAAATAATTTCCCTTACTGACGGAATCTTTTCACCTATTGACGGAATCATTGCACCTACATGCTTTTAAAAACCTAATAATCAATGATTTTCAGAATCTATATAATTATCTATATGTTATAATATAAAGAAACGATAGTTTCTTAAATAAGGGATAAAAAATATATCGGTCTGCTTTTATTAATGATATTATGATATAAGATATATAGTAAAGCGTAATTTGCTATAAAACAAATAGTTATACTAATAAAGGTGCAAACTTTCCGTTTTTAGGGGTAAACATTCCGTCAATATGTACTAAGTTTCCGTGTGTATGGGTAAAGATTCCGTCATATAGGGAAAAATTTCCGAACATATATAGATTAAAGGTGCAAACTTTCCGAACTATTTTTATTCAATATTTTCCGTTTTTGGAAAATATTGTCGTTTTATTTTCCGTTTTTGGAAAATATATCTATATTTGTGCCAAATAACGAACCAATGAAGATTTATTTAGAAGAAAGATTAAAAGAGTCAGGTATAAGCAAGGATGAACTGGCAAAGAGACTGGGTATTTCCAATTCAAGTCTGACAAAGAAATTAAACGGCCCGTCACGTACTAACCTGCAATTTCTGGAAAGTGTGGCCGATGCGTTGGGAATATCTGTTTTCTCTCTTATTGATGATGAAAAATACGTGAAGGTAGGTACATTCCAGTCCGATGGGAATACTTACGAAATACGAAAAATGAACTGATAGCCTATGCGACGGAAGAAAAGCACCACCGAATCAAGCAACTCACTGATTAAAGAACTTAGCTCAGTAGAGTTTATTAAACAACCCTATCTGTATGCCATGGTAGGGGCAGATTTTTCACTCTACCAACGGAGTATTATGATAGAAATCATGAAGTCTATGCAAGACCGCTTCAATGAATTTCTGAAAAACAGACGTGCAGACGGACAAATGTCACTTTTCCCTGATGATCTGGACGATAATCAGATTCTCACATTCCGAATCAGCGCTTCCTCTCTTGGAGTAAGTCCTCGTGACTATATGTATCTTAGTGAGGCATGCGATAATCTGATGAAGATGAACTGTTCTTTTTACAGATATGATGAAGTGGGAAGACCTATTCGTACATACGCGCATCTGTTTTCTACGATTGAAATGCCGATGATTCCGGTTTCAGGTTCGAAAGAAAAAGAAAGGAGGATGAACTACGTGGAAGCGCGTATGGATGCAAAGGTATTGAAAGAACTGTGCGATTTAGGTAACGGGAAAGGTTATCTTGACCACATTTACCGAATAGCCCGTATCTGCAAACGCAAACGTACACCAAGCATTTATATTTATCTTTCCAGGTGGAAAGACTTCCCAAAGAAATCGGTGGAATATGTGGAGCTCAAGAAATTCCTGGGAGTGATAACATTGGAAAATGTGGAGGTGAACGGGGTAGTTACTAAGGCTTACGAAAAAGACCGATACCCGAAATTCAGTAAATTTTGTAAGGAAGTGATGGACCCGATACGTGAAGACCTCGACCGTATGGCCAGCGAAAATCAGGTGGACTTTACTTTTGATTATGAGCCTGTATATAAGGGTGCAACGAAGAGAGGAAACCCTGACGAGATATTATTTAAAATCAAGCTGAGTGAACTTGGGGAGGAAATGTCGCGTAAACGAAGACAGCAAAAACTTCCCGCCGATATTTGGGACTTGCTTCGCTCTGAATATAAACTGACGGAAACAGATGTGCGTATGCTGACCGATATGCTTCCTGACGAACTGATGAACGATTTCCGGTCCGAAGTGCTGGCACTTCGTGACCGAATGAACCGGTATAAGGTAAACAATCTGAAAAGTTATGTGGTGACTTCACTCAAGAATTTTATTATCCAGCACACGCCGGAGACAAAAGAAACAAAAGAAACAAAAGAAGATAATAGGGTAGAGGAGAAGAAGAAAACCGTCAAGCATAAAACAATAAGCGAGGAAGATAAAAGCCGATGGATGGCATTTATGGAACTTCTTCAAGGTTCTGTCAGTCCGGTTGAGTTTAGCACCTGGCTGTCGTCGCTTGAATTTGTTTCGCTTAATGGTGAGGAAGTGACACTATCTGTACCGGCTGCATACGTAGCGACTTATATTGACGAAAAGCTGAGCGCACCATTTAAACAAGCGCTTAATGCAGTGTATGGTGAAAATGTGAAACTGCTTTATGAAGTCAGGAAATAAATAAGAAATCCCGGAATGGAAGCACCGTCCCGGGATTTATTTCATTCCACATAGTCCTGCGGATCTATACAGAGATTTACCTGCTGTACATCGGTCAGTTCGACGAAGACCGCATACCAGTTGTTCAGGAAAGGGCCGTAGGTAGAATAGTGAAGCTCTTCCGTTTCAAGATTTATGTTCCGGAAAATCTTTCGTTTCTCCTGCTGCTCACGGAGCCAGGCCAGGAACTTCTGCATGTGCATTTTCGCTTCCTGAATGGCTTCGTAGGACTGCTGCTTGTCGATAGGCTTCATATTATCCGTTCTAACGAGGAAATAAATCACGTGCACAGGTTTGTCCATACCGCCTTTAATCGTCCCGTCCTGGGCAAATTCGTAGCCCACACAAGGCGATTTCACGTCGGGCAGCTTGCTCATGAACGAGGGAATAGCTACAATGTTGTCGAAAAGGAAAAACCGTTTGTTCTTTCCGGTTTCTCCGGGCGTATGAAGCATGGGCTTGTACTTCGTGGCCCATTCTTCGATGATTTCTTTTAATTCTGTCATAATTAAAATTTTGTGGGTTTTCTTATTTCTTTATCCAGTAACATTGTGAACTACCGCTAAACTAAAGATTTAGCGGCTTCGGAGATACCAATACCTCCTCTCTTTTCCTGCTTCTTCCTGCCATTGCTTTTTAGGACACGAGGTCGGTCATCCACAAGAGGACAGTCCACAGGCTTGACTTTCCCACGCTCCGTGGGTAGGGCTTTCAAGCCAAATTCCTTGATGTTGCAAGCGGCATTGAAGTCCCGGTCGTGATGTGTACCACATTCCGGGCATGTCCAACTGCGCTCGCTAAGATTCAATCCTTTGTACACATGGCCGCATTTGCCGCAGATCTTCGAACTTGGGGCAAAGCGGTCTATCTTAATGAGGTTCACGCCATACCAACTGCACTTGTATTCAAGCAAAGTTAGGAACATACCGAAAGAAGCATCTCCTACGGCTTGTGCCAAATGGTGGTTACGCTGCATCCCTTTCACGTTCAAATATTCCATGCAGATAGTGCGCACTTGGCTGTCGTGCGTGAGTGCATGGGTGATTTTGTGAAGGATGTCCTTACGGCTGTTAGCTATGTGTTCCTGTAGCCGGGCTACACGGATGCGTGCCTTGTTGCGGTTGGCAGAACCTTTCTGTTTGCGGCTCAACCGCTTTTGTAGCAACTTCAAGCGGTCTAAGCTTCTCTGCAAGTTCTTGGGATTGGCAAACGTGCGTCCGTCAGAACATACGGCAAGCGACTTGATGCCCAAATCAATGCCGACAGTCGTGTCACGCATCGGCTCGGAAGGCTTCATTTCTTGCATGGACGTGTCCACCAGAACGGAAGCAAAGTATCTCCCCGAAGGGGTCATGCTGATAGTGACAGTCTTCACCGTACCCTCGAACCTGCGGTGCAGCACGGCAGGAATATCTTTCGCTTTGGGGATTGTGATTGTTCCTTTTTCAAAATCCACACGGCAATGCTGTGGGCAAAGGAAGCTCTGCTTGTCCTTTCGGCTCTTGAAGCGTGGGAAACCGACAGACTTGATGTTGCGAAAGAAATTGGTATAGGCTGTATCAAGATTACGCAAGGAACTCTGCAAGGACTGGGAGTTGACTTCAGAAAGCCACTCATGCTCCACCTTCAGCTCGCTCTTCATCAAATTGGTCAAGTATACGTTGCCGAGCGTTTCCTTGCGTTCCTTGTAGGCTGTGATTTTCAGGTTCAATGCCCAATTATAGACAAAACGGCAGCAGCCGAAGGTCTTTGCAAACAAAACCTTCTGCTCATCCGTCGGATAGATTCTATATTTGTAGGCACGTAACATATTTACAAAGATACTAAAGTTAGTGAAAAGGGTAGCTGCGCTACCCCGCATTTTTCATCCCCTAAACTGAAGATTTAGGGGTTTTCAAATGCGAGTTCCTATAAATCCGATAAAAGCAAAATCCAGTAACGAAAGCCAGATTCCCAATTTATCTAATTCAGCATAAAGTAGCATGACTATCATAGCTGCTGTGATAATTCCTCCCAGAAGATTAGTCAGCTCCGATTCTTTTTGGAACATGAGGAAGACACCCAGGAGAAGGATAGCCAGTTCTATTCTTATCTGCTGGAGAAAATACATCCCTACCAGCAAGAACGTGTTCGACAATATTCTGATTATCGTTTTCATTTCATCCGGAATTTATAATCACTTCGTTTAAACTCGTCCTGGAAAGAAACCAGTACGCCGTTTTCGATAAAGTCCTGATAATAGGACGACACGAGCACTTCCAGTCGCCGGAGCTGATGACGCACCTCCATGGCAATGATAGGTCGTGACTGGCGGTCGCCTTCTTCTTTCCATATCTGATAAAGCTGGTTGAAACGTGCATCCTTGCTGCGTTCTACGTCTTCGATGGGCTGTCCGGCACCGACACCCATATCCACGAAATACAGGTAATAGTTGAAGAAGAAGGAAATCTTCTTTGTGTCACCTCCGGCCCCATTGAACACCTTGGCATACATGCGACGGTAAGCCTGTCCGGTGCTTTTTTTAGCTGCCGGCGTATTGCGGTACCCGATGTACGGACCGGGGAATCCCCCCGGCCATACATGCTGTGTTTCGAAGTTGGTCTGAAGCTGCCGGATCATGTTGTTGGCCCAGCGCGTCAGGTCCAGAAACTCCTCTTTTACCGCCTGACTGATGGTTTTCTGTTCTGACATGGCTTATACGTAGTTTAATGGATTTTCAAAAATATCTTTTATCATTTCCTGTTTGCATCCTTTGAACCATTTGAAAGGTTCTTTGCAGTAACTGATACCGATGGTTCCGGTTGTAGCATAAAACGAGATTAGAAGAGGAAGCACAGGGTCACGGTAATTTGACGAAAGGTTCTCCGGATTGTTTGACTCTTTATAGAATCCACATTCCAGTGCAATTTCATCCACCTTATCTTTCAATACTTTGGCGTAACCGTTTTTATTTGATTGCTTTTTCATACATTTATACTTTTATGTTTTTATGTAAAAGTAGTTTTCTAAATTACTTCCTTTTCTTTTAGTCTTTTGTTCACTTCTTCATACACAGAGTAAAACATATATTTTTTACCTCCGCACCTGGTACCCCTTCTTAAAGAAGCAAATAACGCTGACAGTCCAACTCCGTTCTTTCTCGCACATTCAGCTACCGAATAATACACTTCTCCTGTTTCCAATGCAATTACTTTTTTGCAGATCCCAGGAGGTGATTTGCGGTATGGGCCAAAATTACTATCAGGGTCATTTATAAGCCTTAAACAGTTTTCTCTCGAAATAATTCTTCTCTTTTCTTGCAGTTCTTTTGGCCAGTCCTGAAATCTTTTATATTGCTTATGCCCTTTACAATAATGTCCAGAGTCTTTTTCCCTGTTTGGATCAGGGGAAAATTTCAGTTCATCCATACGTTGTTCCTTGTATAATTTCCTGAAATCCTTTTCGTAATACCATTTGAATCCTTTGCATATAGAACCTTTACGACAACTCAGTGATATGGCATGCCGTCCTCTTCCACTTTTTACAGCTGCTTCTTTTATTGAACTGAAATATCCAGCCACTGTTCCGTTTGGATTTACGGCAACGACAGGATGGCTGATTCTTTTTACCACGTTTCCGTTTTCCATATATTTTTATGTAGTTTTTTTCTTGAACCAATAATATTTTCCAACAGTGCATCCGGGTTTAAACGATCCCGGATATCCCTTACGCTTGCTCTCAGACTGGGCTATAAGCCTGTGTTCATTCCAAACTCCTTGAAGCCACTCGGAATTTTTATATAAGTGAAGCTCACGTGCCTTTCGAGTGATTGTACGTAAAGATACTCCAAGCACTTCTGCCAATTCCTGATTTTTTGTGGTAGAGAAGTGCTTCTGAAGGTAACTGATCATTGCAGGAGACCAGAATATGCAAGTAGATTTTCCTTTGTGAACCATTATTCTTCCATACGATTTGTGGTAGAATATTCCGTCTGCGACTTTTTGGGTTTTCTTGTATTGTTCTATATTGCGCTTTTTGTTGCATTCCTTACATTCTGAGAAAAGTTTTCCATTACTGTTCCTATAGAATTCACGAAGCCATAAATTTCTTCCGCATTTTGTGCAGATTTTCTTTCTTCGTTTTACTTCAGGTTTATCCATTTTGCCCATGTAAGCATATTTTTTGTCAAATTAAACATAATTAGGTTTATGTCAAAATTATATCATCCCGTATTATCTGATAAAATTGGTGTGAACATGTATCCTTTTCATCGGTTTTTCTACGTTAGAAAGACCTTCAATGACATATTTCATATTCTCCACCAAGGAAGCAACCGTTTCCATACCTTCTGCATCCTGTTTTGTATCTCCAGTCTCGTCGCTGTAAAGCTCGTTCCAGTATTGCGAGCCGACCACAATCATGGAGTGCATGAGAAAATACATGTTCATCCGGCTGAATGCAGACGTGTTTCCGCTTCTTCTGGACACGGTGATTCCGGCCACCGGCTTATACATCATCAGCTTTGGATTGGAATAGAACAGACGGGTAAGAAACGCATCCATCTGGCCGCTTATGCTTGCGTAATAAACCGGACTCACAAAGATGTATCCGTCGTAATTGCCGGCTATGCGAACGAAGTTGTTCACGCTGTCTTCCGTCTTGCAGAATCCTCCGCGCTTGCATGACCGGCACGCATCGCACTGTGCAACCTGCTCTCCAAGCCAGAAAATATCTACCTGCATCCCTTTGGCAAAACGTTTGATAAACCTTGCCACATTTCCGCATGAGCGATTCTCATGCGGGCTTCCATTTACTACCAATATGCGTATCATTCCTTGTCACTGATTAATGCGTTTCCGCAGGTGATTCTATCGGAGTCTTCTTCTTTCGACGGAACAAATACGATGACATCCCATCCTTCTTCCAGCAGCGGCTGTTCGAACTTGCGGTACATATCGTAATCGGAATATCCGGTTACTTCAAAACCGTTTTCAATGGCCGAGCTGGTTTCATGAATCGGAGTGATTTTTACGATAAACTTCTTTTTGTCAAACAGCGCAGATAGCTCCTTTGCATCGAGAATGGTTTGTGCCGTAACTGGGAAGTTCAGAGTGTATTTTCTTCCTTTCGGCATAGGAAGTTCTTTTGCCAATGCGGAAATCTCCTGAAGCGAAAGGCTTTTCCCGTCAAACAATTCGTTTCGCTGTGCTTCGTCGGTAGAATTGATAGAGAACTGCAGTCCGGCTTCTCCGTGGTAGAACTCGTTCTTGATGTCGCACCAGGTAAGAATAAAATCTTTCAGTCGTTTGTTGGCTTTTGGCAGCATGGTGGATACAACCGGATGAACGGTGTCTGCCATTAGTCCGCATCTCTTTACTATCCATTTCAGCTGCAGAGCAAAGGAAGGCACGTTTTCATTCCAGGTAGGCTCTCCCATTCTGGCGAAATGTACGTTGAATCTTTCTGTGTGGAGTTCCGATTCATTTTCAATGATAGTTCTAATCTGATAGGCAAGTTCTTCCAGCGAAGCGTTACCATGGAATCCGAAACGGGGTACGTCGCAGAACTTACATTTCATCGGGCATCCTTTCTGCGTAGAGATGGTTGCCACCCATTTCTTGCTCAAGTCGACTTCTGTGTTGGCCACACCGTTTTAATGTCAGATTGTTTGAAACTGTTTTCTCCATGAGCACCTTCATCGCTTCCATAGCGATGTGGTCTCTGCTGATATTACTTTCTGCCATAGTTGTTTTATTTAGATTGTTGCTTTCTGATCCAGAGAATTGTCATCACGCAGTAGTTGGCCAGGTCCAGATAAGTATCTTCCAGCCTTTCGTCCTTCACCTGCCCTTCACCATTATTTTTAATCAGGGAATTTATTCTCCGAATTTTGTCACCGATGCGGATTTTAGCTACCAGGAGTCCGTCTTCGTCCATCGACTTTTCAAAGGCGTTGCCATAGTCGGCGTTCTTTTTGCGATAGGTGTCAAGCTGTAGTGCGCTAATTTCAGCCATAGACAATCTACTATCCAAAGATCTGTTCTTATAAGCGGAACGAGCTAAACCAGCAATGTGAAGTAAACTTTCTGTACGATATAAATCGGATGCGGTCTTTTTAAAACAATCTTTATACAGAGCATTTATTCTATCATGCTTGAATCTTAAAGTCCCATCTGCCAGCGCATCGTATGGTTTAAGTTCATTCAGCACCGCTTCAAACTTCTCAGCCATTTCATCCATAGTTTCTTCTACAGGTTTCTCCGGTTGTTTCTCTCCTTCTTCGTTATCAGAAGGTATATTTACCGGTTCAGGCAGTTCTTCCAGAAAATCTTCCGGAACGTCGGCTATGTTCCGCCCCCACTGACCTACCTCGTACCAAAATACAGGCTTACCGGACTTGTGGAGCTGACGTGTATTATGCACTTTGTAGATTGCAACCTGAGCGTCTGAAATACGTTCCAAATCATATTCTTCCAGATGATAAATGAGGGAATTATTCACCAATTTAAGCGCGTCGTAATCTTTCAGCTTTACTACCTGCCCGACACTGAATTTTGATACATTAATTTTACCTTCCATATATGTTGCTATTTTAGTTCCTGATGGCTGTTCTTTGCTTATGATCTTGCTGAAATCAAGCGGTGGAATATCTATCTTATTACTGATGCACGTCTTATCAACTTCTTTTTTTATAAAAGGCCAGAATCCATCATAGCATTCTAACGGATTATCCGGGCTAGATTCCAGTTTCAGAGGGTCTAATCCAGATGAGTCAATAAAAATTTGATAAAAAAGTCTTCTTAGTTCAGGGTATGTCATCCCACATACTTTGGTTTTATCTCTTTTCTTCTTTCCCATTTTCTTCTGATTTATAGTTGTTATCGTTATATACTTTCTCCATTTCGCGGAAAAGACGTTTGTAAACCTCCGGGAGTGTACCTTTCTCTTTTGTCTCACGTAGGGAAGCAAACAGCACGTAACGGGGGTCTGCACCCAGCATCTTGCCCACGTCCATTACCAGCGGACCGACGACTTTCTCTGCATTGGGATAGCGTGCAATGTCGCCCATGGCCTCCAGTTCCAGCAATCGGTTGATACCTACACCTGCCATGGAAGCAAACTTTTCGCGGGTATAACCGTGCATCTCATACATGGCACGCACGCCCTGACCGAGGTTGAGTTCGTAGCGGCATCCGTCTTTCAGTGCAAGCTGACTCACTTTGACCGTTTTCAGCATACGGAGTGTACGCGCCATTACGTCGGCATCCGCACGCGCTATGTATTCTGCCATAGCCTTCTTTGTGCCAAACACGTTGTACAGATAGCGTAGGGTAAGCATACTCAGTGTGCCGTGATTGCTGTAGACTTCCTGACGAAGCTTTCTGAGAGTAATGGATTCGTTTGTTTCAGGTACTGTGCGGATATGGTCTTCCAGACAGAGGTGACGGAACTTGTCAATCACGCTTTCGCCTTCTGCCTTTGCATCGGGCAGCATTTCCATGACATCGTACACCTCATAGTCGTCCGATTCAGGAAGAGGGAGCGAAGCGATTTCATTCAGCAGCATGCGCACGTTGTTCTTAGTGCCCATGCGTGCCATCAGTGTGCGGTAGTCCTGAAAGCAGAGCTCTTCTCCGGCCATCTTCATGCGCAGACTGGCGATGACGTATTCTATAAACTCTACCTGTAGCGAAACGATTCCGCTCTCCACCAGTTTCAGCAGGTCGTCTTTCACCAGCTCCATCTGGAACTGGGCGGTCAGCGTGCGAACATCTTTCCCCTCCTTATCGGGTATTTCAATGTTTCCCACCATCTCACGCAGCATATCTTTCACCGCAGCCATCATCTTTTCGTTGTGCTGGCTTTTCTGCCGGTTCACCTTCCCTACTCCGTTGAGCAGTCCGTCCACCTTCCGGCACATGCAGTCGTAGAACTCGATTCCGGTGGTACACATCATGGCCACTATCTCCATGTTCGATACAAGGTCGCTCTGGCGCACGTTGCACTTGTCGAGCGCATTCTTTGTAGCAAAATAAATGAGGTTGATTTTTTCTCCGTAGGTTTTCCAGAAGATGTTCTGAAGCTTCTGTGTCAGTGTGCCGCCCCCCCTAATAAAACTTCCGGACAGCCCGGGGTGGATGGTTTCTGTAAAGGTACGCACCTGCATGGCATCGTGCGCATTGCATCGCTTCATAAGGTCACTAGACAGATTTACCAGTTCGTTCGCTCTGCGCTTCATGTTGTGACGCATCAGTCCGCGTTCCTTCAGGCAGGAAACCACTTCGTAGATGTATTTCTGAGTGATATTGGTCATCATGATTTCTACCATGAGCAGGTGGGCGTTCAGAATGTCTGCACTGGCCATGCGCTGCTGTGCAGTGTAGCGGTCAAACCGGTTTCGTGTGACGGGAATCATGGATTTCGGACGGCTGATAGAAGCCGCAAGCCCTGTTTCAGAGCTTTTCCCCTTCATGGGTAAAATGGTGGAGGGAGCCTGCAAGAAAGGATTGTTTCCCAGATTCCCTGCCGGGTTTGTAAATTCGTTCATATCGCTAAATGATTAATCTGTTCGTATTAAAAAGGAAGATCATCCTTTTCGTCAGTCATATTAAGCGTTCCCTGCGTAGGCTTCTGTGGGGCCGCTTGTGCTGGCTGAGCGGGTGAAGGAGCAGAAACCGGTGCGGGCTGGCTGCCGAAATCGTCGGGCGAAGTAGGAAGCGGAGCAGACGATGATTCTGCCTTCCGCCCTAGCAGACGAAAATCGCGTGCCCATATTTCGGACACATAGCGTTTTTCTCCGGTTCCTTCTGCCTCGTAGCTTCGTGTGCGGAACTCTCCTTCCACATACACCTGCGAACCTTTGCGGGCAAGCTGGCTGATTATTTCGGCCAGATTGTCCCAGGCCACAATGGGAATCCATTCCGTATATTCCTTTGTCTCTCCATTTTCCTTGTTTTTCACTTTACGGCTGCAGGCGATGGAGAAACTTGCTACCTTATGCCCGCTTTCCAGCACTTTATAATCGGGGTCTTTCCCCAGATTACCGATGAATGTACATTTGTTAATCATATCGTTTCTTTTAATCTTTAAACTCTAATTTCTGTTGCATCACTTCGTCTGCATAAAATTCTTTGAAAGACTTCTTGCTTATCCACCATTTCAGGGCCATATCAGGATCTTTCAAAAGCGGTTTGTCCTTCCATTTGTTTTCGATCAACCATTCAATTGTTTTTCTCCAGTTTTTCCCTACATGCGGGAAATCTTTCATTTCTCGCACATTCTGTTTGTAGTTCGACATGGGACACATGATACATCCTATCCGTTTATACCCTTTGTCATACAACTCGCAATAGGGAATGTGCATTCGTTTCAAGTAGTCCCATACATCCTTTTCAGTCCAGTAAAGGATAGGAGAAACCAGAATTTTGTCTTTCCCACCTACACATGTCACCATTTTTTCCTGATGCTCGCTCCACTGGTCAAATGTTCCGGAGAATTTACGGTCTCCCGTTTTCAATTTCATTTCTTTTCTTCCGGTTCGTGCTCTCCGATTTTCGTATTCCAATCAGAGTAACTTTCCCAGCACCGGACATTTCCTTAAACTCTTCGCAGCACCATCTCACAAGCCGGGTCGGAAGACATCCTTTCTTCTTTGCCATTTCGTAAATGCTCATGCGTGGTTTTATCAGTTCCACATCGGGATAGTTCTTTTTTACGAAACGTATAACTTTAGGTGGGTCCACGCTTGTAAGGTTCATGTGAGCCTTGAATTTCACCCCCCCCCGTACGGCAAGATGATAGAGGACCTGGGAGTCTTTCCCACCAGAAAACGCCAGATAAAATCCGTTTTCTGGGTCCATTCTCAATGCCATCTCTTCACTTTTGCGAAGAAGGTTAATGGAGTATTCTATTTTTTCATCTAGTGTCATTTCTTTTAAATATTCAGTCCCACGCCGGGGAGTCGAACCCCCTGATAAGCGAATTGTCAAACCTTTAAACTTTTGTATGGAAAATATGCGCCGTCGCACGTTGCGTGGGAGCCATTCTATATATAGGCTATTTCACTTTCATTACATCACCAAAATTTTCACTGAACGAATCGTCTTCCCCCGGATTTCCCTGAAACCATATCTGAATCCCCAGGAACTTCGCCACGCGGAACTCTATGCGTGCTCCGCGGCTTTCCTTCCAGTTCGTCTGCAGATAGATATGCCCGCAACGGGAAAGCAGCAGAATGTCCCACACCATGTGCATCCAGTACGGGCGCGATGGTTTCAGTCCGAGAATGATAGGATTCACGGGAGTGAAACCCATCTCGGCAATCTCCTGATCTGCATTATCAAAGTTCTTGTATGCCTGCAGGTAGGAAAGACCGCCTATTTTACCGGAGTTATAGCATTTTATGTTTTTCTTTGCCATGTATTTCAGGTTTACAAAGGGCTCCGCACGGATGCGGAACCCTGAATTTACAAATACCTTTTATCACCCAACATGTCATTGTATGACATGGCAAATGTAACAATTTTCAACCGAAATCGCATTAAAATTGTTGCTAAATTTCATAAAACCTCCGATTTTACATGGATTCTTGCTGATGTAACAGATGCAATACGCTGAATAAGTGATAGATAAATGCCGTCTTTGTCTTTTATGGTAAAAACGACGCTTCGTTCTACTCCTTTTTTGGCATTCCGGATAGATATTTCGGGCTCTTTTCCTGCTTCAATCCACTCCATGAGTGCGGCCGCTGTGTACGACTGTTCGAAGCATAGAACGTAGGTCCGGTTGGCGAGTGTGAGTATAGAGTAAGGTTTACCAGTTCAGTAATGAAAAACGTCTGGAATGTTTGGGATGCAGCATTTCCATTTTCCGCAGTCGTTCGTCGTCAATCACCACATTCGGCACATCGCACGAGTCGCAGGATGGTTTCATCACACGCACAATACCGAGCGCGACGGCCATTACCAGCAGGCGCTCGGCTGAATCGAGCGTGGCCCCTTCGTATCGGCTTCCGTGACCGCGTGCCAGAATCCATGGAGCGCCTTCCGGACGATTGCTGTAACGCATCACGCGAGGAAGACCCTTCACAGCCGAAAGCACAAACATATATTTTTCTTCCAGCCGGCTACGGCAAAAGGTATGCGCACCTTCCGTAAGTCCCGGAACGGTTACGGTTTCTCCGCAACGCTCGTTTGTGCGGTAGGTGGCATACTGGTATATGTGGTTTATTGTGTCGGTGGTGACGTTCATGGCTTAAATAAATCTCCTTGTATCAGTTTACCGTTTGCGGTATTAATTTCATTCATGCACTCCTCACGGAATCTATTTTCTTGCGCATCGAAATAATCTTTGTCTATTTCTGTGGCATAGAAATCAAATCCCATTTTGTAAGCTGCTATTCTGCTACTTCCGCTTCCAAGGTGAGTGTCCAGAATCTTATCACCTGGCTTAGCAAAAGTACGTAAAAGATAAGCATACAGGTCGATTGGCTTTTGCGTGGGATGAAATTTACCCTTGTCTGCTTTACCTCCCTTATTTGATATGCTTATATGCTTTGCTGGTTTATTAAACGATGTCCAGGCAAATTCGCATTGAGAGAAGTTTTCCCAAACTTGTTTTTTGTCCCAACATACAAAACATCTTGTTGGAGGAAGAGGAAAGTAATTACCTCCCCAAATAATCTGATTCTGGCTTACTCGAAACAATTCATCAAAGTATTCCTTCGTAGGACGGATGTCCCATCGCTGGATATTTCCCCTGTTTAGACACCTGTTTTTAAGTTTACCTCTTCCATGGGTACTTTTTTTGTCTAATCCGTATGGAGGGTCCACGATGGCCAGTTCAAAAAACTTGTCGGGTATGGAGCGCATGTATTCCATGCAGTCCATGTTATATGTTTCGCTTATTGGCATATCACTATCTCACTACAAGATTATTCTTTTCAACCAGATGCACACAGTTTATTTGAGCCAGGCAGTCGGCCAGCGGAGTGTGTCTGTCCGCCACCTTCGGAGGAAGAAGACCTGCACTATCCAGAGCATCCATATACGGACGCACATCGCGCACTTTCCGGAAGTTCCACGGAAGCACTTCTTCGTCGCATCTGTACACGTTCAAGTTATACCATGAATACATGGAACGAAGCATAGCCACGTCGAAATCCAGCTGAAGACACCATAACGTGAAGTCGTTCCCTTCGTCCGTAGCAGCTATAAACTGCATGAAATCCTCCAGGAAATCCTCCAGTGGTGTTTCTGCTCCTTCCACAAATTCGCGTCGTGCTTCGTCCGACTGCATCATCCACCATTTCAGCGTGGATGCTTCTACCTTAAACCCATAGCGGATGGAGTCTGCAAGGTCAATTTTCCACACCTTTTGTCGTCCGGTTTCACCCGTTTGAGGGTCAAACTCTACGGCAGCCACCGAACGGACCACGCTTCCAGGTGTCCTTCCCAGCGTTTCCGTATCTATCATTACATGCTTGAATTTCTTCTCTCCCATAATCTTTCATTTATGTTGAATCAGTCCGTCTTTACCCACACGGCGTTTCTGGTCTTCCGTAGCTTTTTCTTTCGGAAATCTTCCGTGCCATTTTCCTGGAACATATCTTACGTGATTTCCTGTTTCGTCAAACTCTATTTTACAGCATTCCGCACAAAGCGGTTTCCATTTGTACGGCAGAAGACTTTCGTCCCATTCTGCATCTGGCGCAAGTCTTGTCACAATGCTCCAGTATTCCGAAGTGGCGGTGTTGTCCACACACCCGCATTTTGCGCAAATAAAACATCCCATGTCAATCCTCCATCATTTGTTTTATCATCTTCAGTAGTTCTTTAAATGCAGAAACAGTTATTCCTATTGCAAAAAGAATACTCCATCCAAAAGCTACACTTAATATAGCAACCAGAAAAATATTAAACGGATTCATTATTTCTTTTGTATATAGGTTTTTCACGAAGCACATCCAGCGCCATGTCGGCCTTTCGCACCATGCCCAGCGTTTCCGACGCATAGAGGTCGCCGGCAGCCATGCGTGCCAGAAGTATCTCGCGGTATTCCGCACGCGAAACTACTTCACCAATTACCGGAGGCTTGCGGAAAAGATTCACCTGATAGCTCATACTTTCTTCCGTTTTGATTCAAACTCCTGCTGGAGGATGGTTTCGTATTCCTCTCCCAGCGGATAGCGGCTGCACAGGTACGCCTTTCCGTTGTAGATAAACCACTGCGGAGTGTGCTGGCGGTTTATAGGAATGCCAAACGCCACCCGAAAATCGCCGGAGGTCACGTCCGGCAGGTCCATGATTTTACGTGCTATCTCCTGCCCTTTCTCGTTCTGCATATTCGGGATATATTCTCCCTTACCGATAAACTGGTAGGCAAAAAGGTTGGGAACTCTATGGAACTTCAGGCTTCCGATTCCTACTCCCGGGAACAGCCGTCCCGGACGGTCCGTCCGCGATTCAGCACCCAGACTGGCAGCCAGTTCGTTGGCCGCTTCCACCGCTCTATTCCCTTTATCAATCAGTTCCTGAATGCAGCGTCCGCGATGCGTGTTCGATAGCGACACCTTGTAGTAATATCTTTTTTCTTCCATGCCGTTTTCAGATAAATTGTTTTACAAGACAAATGATTCCATACAGGCAGAATCCTGCTACCAGAACCAGGCCAATCAGGATAAGGCATCCCTGCATGGCCATCTTCTTAAATTCATTCATAATCCACTCCTTTCTCCAGCGTCATGCCGGGAATGTAATACATTCCGCAGGTGTTCAGTTTTTCGAGCGCCGTCTGTATGCTCTTCTGTGAATTATTCACGTAGTTCACCAGATAAGCTTTCTTCCCATTGTACATAGCAGGAATGAATACCGGCATCACCTGGTTCCACGGCAGCACACCTCGCGGCACATTACGCATCAGGCAGTCGTCTGTGGGAATTTCCTCGGCATCCTTTGGCAGATGTTCAAGAAAAATGTGTGAGTCGCCTTCCTCGGCGAGCGTAGTAATAAGGGGATTTTGCAGTTTAGAAAACAGAGCTTTGTTAAGCTCCCTGCGTCGTTGGTTAGTATAGATCATTTGCCCTGCTTTAATGGTTAATTCATTGTTTTTCTTTCGCATGGCAAATGTAACAATTTTTAGCAAGAATCGCATTAAAATTGCACGTAAAATTCAAAAAACCACCGGTTCACGCCTGATCCGGTGCTGATTATCAATTAATTGAAGTATGTTGTAAAAACTATTCAAATTATTAAAATCTATTCTGTTTTTTGCATAAGTCACGCAACCCTGAAAGGACTGCTGTACCTTATCGGACGCAACAACCGCCCGCTACCGGTTATCTGACTGATACAATCAGAATCACCGACTACTTTTCTTAAAATGTTTACTGCTCCATTTACATCGGCATTGATGTATCTGCCTGTAGAAGAACGGAACAATCCACGTTTTACTCTCTTTCCGAGATACGACTCATGTTTCCCGATTTCTTCCTTTGCAAGCGCATCACACTTTGATGTATAGGATTCTTCATTTTCCACGAACCGTATTCCAGCCATTCTACATTTATATTTCAGATAGGAAGCCAGTCTCGCAAACGGAATCTGCACAAACTTCTGATTGTTGCGCTTTCCGATGTTTACCGACTGCTTCCAGCCGGTGTTGTAGCCTACAACTAAGTTTCCTATTCTGTTTTCTATAAGATGATTGACTATCATGCGGCTGTATTTATGAAATGCGTCCTCAAAGTATCTGTCACGCTTTTCATAAAGATTTTGCATTCGCTTTGTAGCTTTCTTTATTCCCTGCTTGTCCTTTATGCTTTGCAGCTTTGCAAGCTGACGGTTAAAGTTCCCGTTGTAAGACTTCAGGAACTTGCCGCTGTAAAGAAAGCTGCCTTTATCCGTTACCATCGTAGCCAGATTATCGATGCCTAAATCTATTGAAGCGTATTTGGACTTGTCTAAATCTGCATCTTTAACCTCTTGACGGTAAACTATTTCAACTTTCAGTTTCTTGCCGGAAGGAAGTATCCTTACCTGCTGAAAGTTCTGAATACGTTCCTTGTACTTATCCCATTGAGGAATAGGGATAATAAGGTTTTTGGCAAGACGGATCATTCCGTCCTTAATTCTTGCCGACTGATTAGAATAATACAGGTTAAACAGGCTGCCGCGCTTTCTGAAAGAAGGAAGCTGCGGCATTGCCTTGTATTTTGCAGGATGTGCCTTGAAGTCCTTTATTGCCTTGCAGTATGCTTTCACATTTCTGTCCAGAACCTTCAGGATTTGCTGCGAAACCTGAGCTTTCAGAAGTTTATAGTTTATCTCTCCCTCAAGATTAGGCCTAGCTTTCATCAGCTTATCCATGTCGGCATACCACAGCCATTTATTCTCATTCTTGAGAGAATGACGGAACAGGTATAAAGCCTGATTGTACAGGTTGTTTGAAACCTTGCACAAGTTTACAAGATGTTCTGTTTGCGGTATGTAAAAGCTATAAATCAAGTTCATTTTTCAATTCTTCTTTTATTTCATTTTCTTTTACCGTCTTATTACAAGAAACTTTTATACTTAAAATATTAAAATCAGAATAAAATCAGATTTAAAAGAAAATATTATCCCACATCTAGAATAATATTCAATTAAAATCAGGTTCGTGTAATTGAATCAATTACTTTTCTGTTTGCTTTATTAAGCAAATCTGTGCTTATGCTTGATAAATATATACGTGTAGTTTCCACATTGTCGTGCCCTAATGCCTGACTGATTATCGGAATGTCAATTCTGTTATCTCTGGCTATGCTTGCCCAACTATGCCTGGCTACATACATAGTAACAGGTACAGAAAGATTCAATTTTTTGCTTATCTGTTTTAAGTAAACATTTGTTCGTTGCATAGTGCTTTTGGGGGTAGACTGTATGGCTTTACTTAGCAGCTCATCTCTGTTTTCCCTTGCATATTTTTTCAAAATCTCACGAGCCTTTGGGTGTACTCCGACAATCAGCAATTGTTCGGTTTTTCTTCGTTTATATTCTATGGTATTACCTTTCAGATTCTCCTTTTTCAATCCAATCAAATCAACAGGAGCCATACCTCTCAGATAAAAAGAAAGCATAAATAAATCCTTTGCTTTTTCTTCTTTATCCGATTGGGGTTCATACTGATAGAATTTACGGAAATCAGACAAGTTTAAAGCTCTATGTACCGTTTTTTCATTTCCGGTAAAAACACGCCTAAATGGTTTCTTATCTTTAACCATATCTGCATTTACGGCACGATTGTATATAGCCCTGAATATTCTACAATAAAAAGACTGGGTGTTCTTCGTGCTACCGTTATTATATCGGATATAATCAGAAAAACGTTCTGCCATATCCGCATTTATATCACATATTCTTACATCTTTACCGTTTGAAAACTCTTTAAATTTCTTTTTAAAAGACAGATAATTCTGATATAATCTTTCTCTGTTCTGTTTTTTGAAAGAATTTAATATTTCATCCGTGTATTTTATAAGTGTTATATTGTAGTTCATTATTTGTTTTATTTTTAGTTAATTTATTATCTTTTTTCCCGTTTACATAACGAATTATTGATCCGTCAATCACGTACCAGTTTTCCAGGCTGGTTCCAAGTTGTGAAAACTGGGGATAAAGTTCGGGAGCTTTGGTGTATAGCCTTCTGGCATGCTGGCGGCAGAACTCGTCCGTTACGAAAGGAGGACGGACATCATCAGCCTGACGGCTGATTTGGTCGGCTGCTTCAATATCTCCCCGTTGAAATTCCATCAGACAGTCCCTATATAGCTGGAGCCATTCTTTATACGGACGATACATCTGGGTGGCAGGATGGTTGAGCCATCCGCGGCCTTTTCCGTTGATAGCGCGGAGAATCTGTTCAGCTTCTATAATCTGTTTGTTAAGCCGCCGTTTGTCAAGCTGCCTGGCGGTTTGCAGGCAGCTTGGCGATGGTAGGAATATTTGCATGATCACTGTTTTTTATCTTCTGTTCTCCTCTTCAATATTGGCAATCATTTCCTCGTAAACTTGCGGAGTTGTTGCCGGGCCCTCGGTGTCGGTCGTACCGATTTGACGTATCACCACCTCACAACCCAGGAAGTGAGCCATGCGCAGGAAGTTCACTATGTGCGTGTCTTTTCCACGAGAGATGTCGCGGATAGCTTCGTAGGAAACGCCCGTATCTTTGTCGGCCGTCATGAAGTGAACTCCGCAAATCTCCGCACGGGTGAACAGGAATTTACCTATTTCCTTGGCCGAATTAATTGCACTGTCCGGATAACGCGGAGGATTTTTCGGCAGATTCAGTGCACGATGAATGTTGTAGCGGCGGTATCTTACCACCAGATAGCCTGCAAAAAGCAGGACGCAGATAACTGAGAAAATTGTTGTTCCGTCCATAATTTTACTCTATTTCGTTTAAACTTTCAATTGATTCTTCAATGCTTGAGAGAGCTTCTTCCATGTATTCTATGTACTCTTGTATCCGTTCTCCTTTTTCTGATTCCTGGAAAGACTCAGGGAGGTTATCAAAGGCTTCCTGTTCTTCGTCTTTGAGTTCTTCAAGTTCCTCATATACTTTTCTTAACGACTCTCTTACGTCTTCGATTTCTTTTCTTCTTTTCTTATTCATACGTTTATAATTTAAAAATGAAGAAGGCCGGCGGAGTATTACTCTCCGTCGGCCTTTGCTCTAACTTAAAACTTCGCTTCGCAGCGGTAGGAAATTATGATAAATATTTTTGGATATAAATTAACCATCACCAACGCCACAGTCATAAATTTCAGTAATCTTGCGCCCTTCATGCGATAAACCCGAAGATAGCAGTTTTTCTTTAACGTATCTACGAAAGCCTTCATTCGACTGTACGCCTGAATACCTCGATGCCATACCGTAAAAGCGTTTAGGAATAGATATTTTATATCCTAATATTTCCTTCTTTATATAGTCATAATCAAAATGAAAAAACCTTTCATTATCTTTTTCAGTAAAGTAAGAAAAATCAATTTCTATATTATTTTCCACGCAGAATTTATAAGTTTTTTCGCATTCCTGTTTATATCTTTCATAAGCCAATGCTCTTTGCTTATCCTTGCGCTCTTGTTCTGCTTTCCATAATTCCTCTCTTTCTCTTTTACACTTCAGCACATACTTTAACACAGTTCCTTTAAGTGATACAAACTCACCATTCATTCCACCGCGAGGGGCGTCGTTCCCTATTTCATGGCTTATGCCATGCTCTGTAAGAAGTTTATCCAGTTCTTCGGTATAACTCTTTTTATAATAGTAACCTCCACTATACCGGCTCCGTACAGTATATGCTTTCCCATTGCGTAATAAATCATCTACATATTGATTCATTACTACACTTTTCTTCTTGTCTGAAAGCTCTCTTAGTTTTTCTATTTGTGTTTTCATTGATTTTACTTTTAAAATAATAATTCAGTTATAAAACAGATATAGGAATTATGATGATTTTTTTTGATATAAGATATAAATACTATTTTTGTGCCGTCAAGGGATCGTCCCTTGTGGATTAAAACGAAAATCTACCATCGGTAGGTTTTCAGTTGTGAATTGCTTCACACTTTTAGTATCTTAGCGCGGCGTACTCCGTCGCGCTTTTTATTTATTTCTATAAACCAGACTACATCATCATACTTCCTCCTTCGTTTCGAGTGTGCATCCTAACCAATCTTTGTCCTGATTTCTTCTATTATCCGACTGCACTCCTCTTTGGATATTTTCCCTGAATACGTTTCATCTACTTCCTTTTCAAATTCTTCCATGTTTCCACGAAAATCTTCACAAGTAATTTCCACTTCATTTTTTTTAGTCCGGTAGGCATGTATGTGGCTAATGAATAGGCCTGAAAGATTGAACCCACAATGGCCCTCATTGTCCTTTATCTCGGCATTGCCACGTATCCATGTAGGGCAGTGTACTAATTCGTTGTCATTTATCTCAGCATCATATACGTGGGCATTCTCGCATATTATAGTCTCGCCACATACAGAGGAACAGCCATACACCTGTGCATTGCCATATATATCAACATTACCATATATATGAGCATTGCCATATACGTGGGCGTTCTCATATATACTGACATATCCATATACCCAGGCTTCACCATATATGTTGGCATCGCCATACACTTCAGTATTACAATGTATGTTAGCTCTATCGTAAACTTTAGCATACCCGTATATTTGAGCTTCTTCATGCACCTCGGCATAGCCATACACCTGAGCATTACCATATATTTGTGCTCCGTCATACACCTCGGCATAGCCATACACCTGAGCATTACCATATATTTGTGCTCCGTCATACACATCGGCATTGTCATACACTTGAGCATTACCATATATGTATGCTCCGTCATACACATCGGCATTGTCATACACTTGAGCATTACCATATATGTAT
>ERZ833822.1027-NODE-1027-length-26493-cov-7.836372_pt1 | contig 26493 bp, 20 predicted proteins | sample MGYA00519913_ERZ833822 | MGnify/ENA primary metagenome ERZ833822 (study PRJEB31850, sample SAMEA3708746) | human gut metagenome | biome: human gut; feature: human-associated habitat; material: faeces | place: China | collected 2014 ... | reverse complement strand
ATATTTTAATTTATCAAAATTACTATAATACTTAATATCTATGCATAATAATAAAATTAATATAACAAGAAATAAATAATCCATTTTATACTTTCCTTACTGTACTTTTAATTTAATGAAACTTATTATTTTTTTAGTAAAAATAACTAGCTCTTTTTTCAAAAAAATAATCAATATAACCAGAATAATACTTTGAAATATTAAACTATATCTATCTATATGTTCAAAAAAAACTTGAACACCTAGCAAACAATATGAGATGTTACACCTAAATATATCTATTGATAATTTTATATATTTTTTCACAAGCAAATATCTAATTAACCAAATAACATAGAAGGAAATAACTGTTGATATTGCAGCTCCATATGCACCTATTTTAGGTATAAACAACCAATTTAACACAATATTCACAATAGCTGATACAAACGTGCTTATAGCTAATTCGTCATTATGTTTTGCTGCTCCATATATACCTCCTAAAAAACCTGATAATCCACTAAACATCATTGATACAACTAAAATTGATGAATATTTCCATGCACTATAAAATTCATTAGCAAATAAAATTTTAGCAATTAATTTATTAAAAAAAATTAATAATGAGCACACTAAAACTAACCCGGAAGAAAAAGAAGAATATACAGTTGAAAAAAATTTTTCTCTATCATCCTGTCCAAATTCTTTTATAGCAGATAATCCCCATGCTTGAATAAACACATCACATACCATTGACATTATTGTTGGAATTTTATATGCAACTGAATAAATACCATTAATAGCTGTTCCAATCATTGCTGTAATAAAATAACGATCTACACTATTCGCAATCCACCAACCTAAAGAATTAACTGCAGTTGGAATAGCATATCTACGCATCTCTCTTCTAATTTCAAATTCAAAATTATGACTAATATGTGGGAAATTTATAGGCCACAAATTAATTATAACAATTAAACATGAAATTAATGAACCTAAAACCATAGAAATCATATATCCAACAACGCCACATTTTATAACTACAAGTAAAATAATATTGCTAGATAATTTAATAAATGTAGAAATGAGACTTGTAACAACCATTAATTCTATTTTATCTATTGCTCTTAAATAATTTTGAAATAGTTGTTCAAATGCACTTATTATAAATAATGTAACTATAAATATGAAATAATAAAAAGGCCAATTCAAAAAATGGATTTTGGCTAATATTAATGTTCCTAACAGCATTATCAAAGAGGCTATAGTTAATACTTTTATTCCATATTTTAAAATAATCTCTGGAATATCAACATATTCTAATGCAAATCTCATAACTGCAGAGGCAATATTAAATGTTAATGCTATTGACAACAAACTAACTGTAGTTGTAAGTATATCTACCATTCCATAATCAGATGTTGATAAAACATTTGTATAAAGAGGTACTAATAAAAATGTAAGTATTTTCGATCCAAATGCGCTAATCGAAAATAATAATGTATTTTTTGCTAAAAAACTATATTTTTTTTCGTTCATTCTATTTTTCCTAATGCACCTTTTAAAATATTATAGTGTAATAAATCTTGATTTTCTTTATAATATAACATTGTACTTATTACTGCTTTATCAAAATTCTTACGAAATCCATTAGATTTTCTTAATATTCGCTCAGAAATTTCAAAAATTGCTTGTATTTCTTTTTCTGTTTTGATATTCTTTTCTCCACCCCAAAACTTTTGGTAAAACAACGAATTTTTACCATCTAATCCATTTTTATAATTTTCAAAAGAAAATTCTTTTGCTGCAATTTCGAAATTATTTTTCTTAATAACATCATCATTTGATGTTAACGACATATCACTATCTTCTTTTTCCACCTCACATCTATGATTACTAACAAAAATGTGAGGTTTACCTAAATAAATAGAATATCCAATATGACTTCCTAAATCATTTCCTAATGTTACATCTGATAATTGTATAATAGCTTTAAGTCTCCTGATAAAATTATCATCGCATCTAAAACCATTTGATACTAACATAGCACCTTTTTTTCTAAACAACTCACACAGTTCACTATCAACATCATTCCAATATATGGAAACCATTACTGTATCAAATTCTTTTGCATAATTATCCATAATATCATTAACTAATATTTCTGAATTATATGAAAGTGTTCTTGTTTCATAACTATGAAAAGGAAATACTAACAATGTCTTCCCCAATTTCTGTTTTAATTCCATAAATTCTTCATTTGTATAATAATCCTTAGCATAATGAACATATGGTCCAATAACATATACAGGTGTATATGGATTTTCTTTATGAATGTCATTAACTTTATAAGCACCTTGAAATAGATAATTAAAATCACATTTATTGTCTAAAAATCCTCTTCTTCGTTCCCAAAAATCTGGACCGTGCTCCAATTTGGGTAATAACAAATTACTTCCTTTATATTCTACTCCTGAATAATCACATAATGCTTTTAATTGACCATAAAATAAAGATTCAGAACCGATACACTTATATTCATTAACTGAATCCATAAAATAAGGATCTTTTTTCCATGATATAACTAAATCTCTAAATTCATCAAAATTCAAAATTGAGTCAATTTCAGAACATTCTTTAATTCTTTTTCTAATAATATCATTGCTTCTTTTGTTTCTTATTTCAGAAAGTTTGTTTTGAAGATATACATTTTTTTTAGTTATTGCTTTTATATTCATTTATTTTTTCCATCCTTATCGAATAAATCTATATGCACTAACATACGAATATATATTTATTAAAAAATATAAATTATGTTTTATCAAAAATAATAAAATAATTTTCTTTTTCGGATATTCTGAATATTTTATATTTTTTATTAATTCTTTTAAATGATTTTCTCTTATAAACCTGATATATTCCTTTCTTTTTTTGAAATAAGTACTCTTCTGTCTAGGATTAAAATAACTACGTGTAGCAATAGCCATTATAGAATAAATATGTCTTTGATTAATAAGTGATATATCATCTAATTGTAATTTATTTGCCGTTTCTTTTATTTTTTCTATTCCTTTCATAGTTAAATAGTTATTTTCTATTGTAGGTATAGCTGATAAAGAATCTTCATTGTACACATAATGATATCCATAATAATTAGAAATTTTTACGTTATTAGTAGTACAAAAAACCCTATAAATAAATTCAATACCTTCCATACCACATTTCAATTCTGTATTATGCCAAAGATTATTTCTCTTAATAAATTCCGTATTATATAACTTTGCAACGCTTGATGAAAGAAAATAATCATGTTTTAATGTCATTTTTCTAAGGATTTCACATTCGTCATTTAAATACTCTTTATCTCTATAGTATTTCATAGGTATTCTATTAATCTTATCATTTTGATCTCTATACATTCCAAATACAATAACATCTGTATTATATTTAATTAACTCTGATAATCTTTCACATGCATCTTTCTCTATCCAATCATCACCATCCAAAAACATAAACCAATCTGAATTAGTATTTTGAACACCTACATTTCTTGCATCAGATAACCCGCCATTTTTTTTATGCACTACATTAATTCTATTATCTTTTCTCTTAAATTCATCGCACAATGCGGAACATTCATCACCTGAACCATCATCAACAATAACAATTTCTATATCTTTATATGTTTGCTTTATAACACTATCAATACATTTTATTAAAAACTTTTGTGGTACATTATATACTGGGATTATAATACTAATTTTTGACATTTAATCCCTCCTTCAATTTCTTTATCAAATTAAGTAATCCTAATTTATACAATATTTTTTTAATTAATTCCATTAAAACATCTATCGTTTTAATTGGTAGTAGAATTTGAACAGTTTCATCTATTTTTTTTTGATTTAATAATTCATAAAATTTTTCTCTTTGTTTCATATACTCTGTTTGATTATCTACCATTACTCCATCATAAAATATTGCTTTACTTATATCTGATTCATATATTTCATACATATTCGAAATCTCATTTAAAATTTCATTTCCCTTGTTTGTATGTATTAATACATTAGTATAACCTTTGTCATCATCTTTCTTCAAACTTGTATATTTTGTAGCATTCCAAGCATCAAATATTGTAAAATCTGAACATCTATCTTTTCCTTTGAAATTACATTGATAACAGCTTTTTCTCATGCATATGCTATTTATATAAGACCTCATAAAAAAATCAGTCTTATTTTTTGCATATACACTAGAATTTTTAAATTTTATCTCTAAATCAGCAGAATGATAACCTCTATTTTTTTTTCTAAAGTTTATATAATCCACTTTTGATTGCTGTTTTTCTTCTCTATAATTTAGATACTTCTCCCATAGTTTGGGGGAGGCAACACCTTTACATACTAGATCAACCGTTATCAAATTATCATAATCATAATTTAAATATTTTTTTAATCCATACACTTGACATGGTGTTCCAAAAAAAAGAACTTTTTTTCCTTCTACTATTTTATTTTTTATTTCTTGAAAACAATTATTCATATAACTTTGTACATATTTTGAACCTCTAATCAAATTAATATCTTCATAATTATCTATTAATTTATGTTGTACTTCATGTTTTTCATTAATAATAGCGCCACATACAACACCACCATTTTTGATAACATAATTAGCTAAAGGAATTGAAAACCCTCCAGAGGCACTGTTTAAAACATCTTCTTCCACTTTTGTTCTTAAAACAACACTTCTAATAGGTGAAACACCCTGTATCTTATTTTCTATGGGACAAACCTTATCGCACAATCCACAATTAACGCATTTTTTCACATCAACAACAGGATACAAAAACCCCTCATCATTAGGTAACATATTTATACATTTTTTTTTACATATTGCATAACATGCTGTACATCCACAACACTTTTCTCCAATTGATATCATTTTAGTTTCCTTTTTTCTTTATTTTTATTTTCAAAACTTTTGACAATAAATACGATAATGGAATTAAATATATAATTCCAGTTTCAATATATGTCAATCCATACCACAAATATCTAACTGCTGATGCAGTTAAAAAATAAAATACTATTCTCCCATATAATGTATTTTTTTTAATTATTTTCTCAACCATCCATATGTATACTGGAATAATTACTAATATACCTATATACCCAAAATTAATATATGGCTCAGATATTATTAATTCTCCACCTGCAGTATGATAATATAATTGCACTAAATGTCCTGCTCTAAGAGGTTGATCAAACATAGGAATGAGTCCTTGTAAATATGTAATGTAAGTCTTCCCAAATAATAACCCCCTATTATATGTATATTCGATAGTCCCATTAAAAACATGTCCCAAATCTGATGCAGTGCTTTGTGTCATAAAAGTCTGCCAAAAAGATGTTATAGATAATATCGTCTGTTCACCAGCTCTACTATGACCTATATATAAAAATACAACAAATATAAATATACCAATAATTGTAATACCACTCATAACTTTAAAACTAAAATTATAATTTTTTTTCGAGCAATATCTTATAATTAAAAAAATAAGTAAACCTAATACATCAACTCTCTCGCTATGTAATAAGAACCAAGCTATAACTACGCAAAAACAAATTCTTATAATTCTTGAATTTTTCAAATTGCCAACAGCAAATAATAAAAGAATAATTGAAAAATGGTTCCAAAAATGTCCCGGCAATAATGAATTAAAACGACTCAAATTATTAAACGTAAAATTAAGACTCGGAAAAGCAATGTATACCATAACAACAGCTAAAATAGCAAATATAATAGCCGTAGTGGTATTTATATTAACATCTGCCTCATACACTTTCTTTTCATATTGTAATAAATGTGAATAATAACAAAAAATAAAAATAATAATATTATAACAAATAAGAGCTATACACATCTCATTCATATACAATTTATGTATATATGCTAATTTTCCATATGCAATTCCTGTTTCATAATAATAAAAAACGCTCATAAGAGTATAATTAGGAACAAATGCCCATACCGACATTATAGAAAATTGAGCTTTATATATAATTAAAAAAAGCATAAACATATTAAATAAAAAAAGCATATATACTTTATTGTTACACAAAATCAAACCCAGTAAAAATACGCAAAAAGCTGAACCTATAACCCATAATTTCTTTTTTAAAATCATATCTATATGTTTCCCTTTTATTTATCACATTCTTCTAAAACATGTTTCAAATATTCTATAGAGCCAGACCTTAGTTCACTTACTTTCGAGTTTACTTTTGAATAATCTATTGTACTCAAAAGAATATTTGTTCCTTCTTCTGTAGAACAATTACTAAGAATCCTTCTATTTTCTAATTCTATTTTCATAAGTAATGTATCTATTCTAGAATTAGTTGAATTCTTATTATTATTATTATATCTATTATAAACGGCAAATTGTTTGTTAAATAATACAGAAAAAACTGTTCCATGAAATGAATCTGTAATAACATATGCAGCATTTTTTATATAAGATAAAAATTCAGATGGACCAACATCATATAATTGCTTATCACCAAATTGTAAATCCTCTAAATTAACTTCATCCATACATGGTATACTAAATATTTTTTTACCAGTCTTATTTTTCACTGCATTTGCCATTTCTCTTGCCATTTTGTTGTCACCTAAAAAATAACAAAAAATATAATCTTTATCTTCTATATTTGTAGAAATTTTTTCCCACCTATCGCTATCTAATAAAAGTGTTGGATCGACAACAACAGGAACCTTCTTATTTATCATATCATACACAATTTGAGCTCCCTGTTGTTCTCTCACAGATATATTATCTATTCTGCCGAGGAACTTTTTTGTTCCTTTTATTTGATATTTAGGTATATTACTAACACCAAAACTAGCAGCATATGTAATTTTCTTAATTTGTTCAGGAATCCATTCCATTGTGTAATAATGACTTCCATAATTTATTGGATGCCAAACCTGATCGCTACCTAAAACAAATTTTGAATACTCTAACGACATTTTATTCAGCTCGTTTATCGTTGTATATGTTTCTGTAAAATTAAAATTATCATTAACAAATTTTTGAAAATAATGTTCTCTTTTTTTACAATTTTCCCCAAGACTTTTATTTATAAATTTTATATAGATTTTTCTTTTTACACCTTTTAGTTTAAATTTAACAATGTCTTTTTCAAATATTAATGGAAAATAATTTTTTATATATCGCAATCCTTTTTTTTGTCTATACCTCACACTATAAGTATCATAACCTGTTATTTCACCAACAACTTTTTCCATTGCATATGATTGTAATACACTTCCATAATTATATATATGACTACAATTTAATATTCCAATTTTTTTCATCATTACACTCCATTTAATAACCTATTATAAATATTATCTAATTTCTTTTCATTACTTCTTATATCATATATTTCCTGTAAATCAGTTAAATCACATGGTTTAAATGATAAATAATGAGAAATTGTTTCTTCCGCCCACTCTTTATCATTTTTATTCAAATCAACAAACCTTATAGCATCTGTAATTTTACATGTCGGAGCAATTGAAGAACTAAAAACTGCTGGAACATTAGCTGCTTGAACTTCTATAGAAACAACTGGCAATCCTTCAAACAATGATGGTAGCAACAAAACGTCTATTACACTATAAATCTCATTCATCTTATCAGTAGTTCCGTAAAATAAAACATTATTAGATATTCCTAATGAAGCAACTTTTCTTCTTATTTCATCTTCAAGTTCGCCAGTTCCTACCAGCAAAAGGAAACTATTTTCATTTATTTTTAATATTTCATTAAATATATCTATTAATTTATTATGATTTTTTTGCTGTGAAAATCTTCCTATATGTCCCACTATAAATTTTCCATTTAAATTATTTGTTTGTCTAAAATGCTCGTTAAGTTCTTTATTTTTACTAAAATATTGTAAATCTATAGCATTTTGTATTATTGTAACTTCTCCTGCTTCCATTTTTTTCTTTCCATACATGTATAATCCTGCTTCTTCTCCACATGCAAAATAAGCTGTTGCATATTTAATACACATTTGCTTAAACACATTTGCCATCATATTAAACATAATACCTTTATTTTTTTCTGCAATATGTGAGTGTGAAATTCTTACTTTAACTCCACATTTTTTTGCCGCATATAAAGCACAGAAATTCATTAAGTTCATATGAGCATGAACTATATCCGGTTTTTCTGATTGTATCACATCGATACTATCCTTAATATTTTTAATAAAATTTTCGCTTCGTGCTGTAATCCTGATTGTTTTACATCCAATTGACTCCATCTTTTCTATACAAGTCAAAACCGGTACATGCTGATATACTATAACAAATTCATATTTTTCATGATCCATAAATTTACAATAATTATATAACATTTGTTCTACACCACCAGATATAAGTCCAGAAACAAAGTGTAATATTTTTATTTTCTTCATACATTCACCAATGTTTCAAATATATTTTCACACTCTTTTGAAACCCTTTTTGCATCAAATCTTTTTCTTACTGTTATTTCTGCATTTTTAACAATTTTTTCTCTTTTTTCTGTATCGTTTAACAATTCTATAACTTTATCTGCTGCTGAACTCCAATCATCTTTTTCCACAAGTAATCCTTCTTCTCCATCTTTTATTAAATATGGTATGGCATCTACTGAACTTGCAACAATCGGAATACCTGTAATCATGTATTCGGGAATTGTTAATCCAAATCCCTCCCAGCGACTTAATAAACAACCAACATCAAATCTACTCATATAAGCTAATGGATTTTCAACCCAACCTGTAATCAACAATTTAACTCCAAGACTTTTTGCTAAATCTTCTATTTTTCTTTTTTCTTCCTGTGCTTCTTCTATCACATCTCCAACAATAACAAAATAAACATTAGATATTTTCTTTTGAACTTCGTATGCCATTCTAATAAAAGTATCTGGTGCTTTTTGTTTACAAATACGACCGACCATCCCCACAACAAATACATCATTGGGAATTGGTAGTACTACTTCTTCTTTTTTATATTCTTGAATATCAATACCATTATAAACAACGTATAATTTATTTTCTTTGCAAATTCTATATTTAATTGCCGATTTTTTTTCTGCTTCAGAAATACATATAATTGCATCACAAAATTTTGCCATTATTCTTTCTAACATTATGTAAAAATTCTTTTTCGTACTTTCCATATTAAAAGACCATCCATGCGGATTGTATACAACTTTCACATTCAACCCAATACAAGCCATACGAGTTATTGCACCCGCTATTGAAGAATGTGCATATACAATATTAGGATTATATTTTTTTATTTTACTTCTTAATTTAATAGCTTCTTTTACAGCAGAAAATCCTATACCATGTTTCATATGCATTGTTTCAACATACTGAGCTAATTTTTGATAATCGCTTTTTTTATATAATTGAGAAAGAATCATTATATTCTCACAAGATGAATACTTTAAAAAACTTCTTAAATATCTATCTACACCACCTATACATTCTGCTACATGTAAAACTCTCATTATTTATCCTTCTCCAATATATAAAATCCACTTAACTATCAATAATATATTAAATCTACATCAACTCATTGTTTATATTTTCATTTATCTTATGTAAACTATTCTTTCAAACATAACGATTCATTATTTTCCTTAATCTGAATATCTATATGCTTATCAACTGCTGATGCATACTTTTCTAACATAATCAATGTAGGAATTCTTACTCCCGTTTCAAACCTTGCCAAATTATAAGGAAGTATCCCTATCATATCTGCTAATTCTTTTTGAGATAACCCCTGTTTTTCTCTCTCTTCAACAAGTTCACTTATTATATTCTTAGATAATTCACTAATTTTTTTCTTGACACACTCATTAAATTCATCAAGGCGATTTTCTCTAGATGCCTTCTCCTGCTTATATTCTTCTTTATTAATCTGCAATTCTTTTACCTATTTTTCTTATTGTTATAATACATTCTCATATATGATATACTCATATTAAAGCTACTCAAATATACATCATCATCTATGATAATTCAAGCATTACTTTGTTATTATTAATAAAAATACAATTTTAATAAATTACACAATGTAATTTTTATCCACATTTATAAAATAAAAAGAGCATTTTATTTTATAATGCAAATTTATTTCCCGTTTTCATTCCAATAGTAACTAAACAATTAAAACCAATAACAGTTTTTCTTATTAAATAGGATGTTCTGTCATTCTTTATAAAGCATAGGAATAAGAGGATTAATGTGAATATATTTGAATATGATAAGAAAGTGATTATAGATATTTTACGTAAAGAAGCTTGTAAGAAATCTCGTGCTCAAGCACTTACGGAAGGCCTTAAAAATGTTTTGAAAATGAACGTAATGAAGCAACCCTGAACGCAATCAAAAATATAATGGATAGTCATCATGTATCCGTAGATAAGGCTATGGATATATTAAAAATTGATATTGAGAAAAGAGAACAGTTGAAAAAACTCTTATAAGAATAGTCCACAAACACAAAGGCGGCAGATAAAATAATTATCTACCGCCTTCGCTTAAAATTTATCAAGTTTTATAATGCATATTGATACAAGCCTTTTATCGTCCTCACCTCTCCATCATCGCCTCACTAATCCTTCTCACTGCCCCGATTTGTCTTTCAAACATTACATCCCACATGTCAATACATTTCTGGGCAGTCTTTTTTTGTGATGTTATGTTGGAGTTAGAGGTTTCATCGTATAGTGTTATGATAAGCTCGGAAATTGAAGCTGTTAAGCCACACTGTTTTTGCAGTTCATCATTATCCATAGATAAAACATTTTCACATAATTCTATTATTATGTCTGAGTAATCCACAAGCGATACGGCGCTTTCTGTCAGAAAATGCATAAATGAGTCGACTATTCTTCTGCTAAGATTGGTCTTTATGAATTCCTGCAGGAATTGTCTGTCACGTTTTACATCTATATACTTGTCATAGAACATTTTTGATAGTGGGAATTCAACATTTATATCTGTGTTCCTATAATCAAGTATAATCTTCTTGGCAGTTTCTCGGTATTTATCAACTTCAAGATACATTATCGCCATATCTAATATAGCTTTTACCTGCTCCTCGTTTTTATCCGTTGGTGCGCTCATAATATCTGTGAATTCACCATATCTTATATAGAATTCACATACCATATAGCTCGCTGTATCAGTCAGCTTTTTATCATCTGACTCATAAGCCTTACTTATTATATCAATAACTCTTTCCTTATATTTAGGATAAAGATAAAATAATACATCCTTTGTTCCATAGAAGCTTAATGTACGGATATCCCTTTCAAATATATATAATATTCTTTCTTCTGCCCACTGTCTGTCAATATTATATGCCGGCCACAAAGCATACAATGCAGCATAACGCACTGCGGAATTATCATCCCTTACTGCCTTATCAATAATATCTTCGAATTTTACACATAATGATTTATTATCTTCAATAAGTTTTCCTATAGTTCTTACTGCCCTTCCTCTGACACAGTTAAGTGCATTATCCCGAAGCATATGGCAGCTTTTCATCTCTTTGTCATCCTGACTTGTAACACAAGGCTTATCATTGTCAGGATTATGATGATTTACTGCAATATTTTTAAGTTCACAAAGGACTTCTTCTGACCACTTTACACTGCTTAATGTCTCAATTATTCCACAGAAATATGAAGCTCTATGGCTTTCCATATCGCATGGACATTCAAGCAGCATTCTTTCAACAATACTGCTGTCTACCTCCGAAAGCTGCTCTGACATATTGACACCTATAAATAATGCATCTACAAATGCCTGCGGAATGTCGTCTTTATGACTTAATACCAGCTCTATCATTTCTACAGGATTTTGCTTTACTTCCAGCTCAAAGTCTTGAATGAATGTGTCATACGAACTTTCTATAAAACCACCTTTAACAGATATCCATTTAGAATGTTGTCTGTTTTTTAATTTCTCATTAGTTATTATTCTTATCCATTGTTTTGCGCTTATTTTTTTACCTGCTACCGGAGATTTTACCCAGCCTGAATGGTCATTATCATTTACATAACAGGTTTTTACTGTATCAAACCGCCTGCAAAGAACTTGTATTAATTCTCTGCTCTTTTTACTTATTCTTTCTTCTGGCAGACAGGGTAATAGCTCATATTGCAGGTCGCCCCAGTAACTCCAGTAAACAGGGCGTATTTCTTTATCCTTATTGTATTCTATTCTGTTTTTATACTTTTGCAGTGCATCTGGTGACACATAATAATATATTATGCTTTCAAGTCTGGCAAATGTTTCATCACTACATTCCGACGTATGCTTTATCAGCACTTTTTTAACAAGTTCCAGCTCATTATCTGCGCCGCTCGTATAGTCAAATACATTATCATTAAAGCTTTCTGTTATATAATCTATAATTCTATCGCTGTATCTAACCGGAAGGTGTGCAAGTCCTGTTAATATTATTTCATTGTATACAGCATATCCCATTCCCATATATGGCTCAAAGTACTGCCAGAAAGTGTCCAGCGAATTATCAGCAAGTGCAACTGCTGCCTTTTTCACCAGCTCCACACTCACCCTCTCAATATTCCCCATATATGCATGATTATATGACCAGTCACCATATTTGATATATCTTCCTTTCTCCTTAGAAAGACATCCAAGCAGCTCATCAAGAATATAATCTGCATTTTTTATAATATATTCACCATCAGAACTTATCAGGTCTTCTTCATAATGATACAATGATTTTCCCTTACTATTTATCTTTCTCTTTAACCAGAAGGCTATAAGTCTTACTGTTCTTTTCTCAAAGCCATCCATCATCTTTTTTATGTCTATATAGACATCTTTTGCAAATTCCGGATAATGCTTGTAAAACATCATTCTAAGTTCAAACACAGCATCACTTTCCTGTGTTATATCATAATGGAAGCACCTCATAAACATCGCATCATCTTCTTTACTTATAAATGCGTGCTTTCTGATAAACTCCACTGCCTCCTCTGTAAGGTCTATGCTCATACTGATTAGCAGATTAAAAACAATCTCTTTTTTATCAGGAATATTATACCATTTATCCATAATTTCATTTGTAAGTAATATATTTACATAGTCTTTCCTGCCATATATTGTATTTCTGATAAGGTAACTTCCATACTCTTCGCTGTCGCAGTTATCAATAATAAATGTTGTTATATTATCATCTGGATTATTTATCTGTCCTAATATTTCATAAAAAAGATACTTTATATAATATCTTATGTTATCTGAAGCAAGCATATTTCCGCCTGCATCAATAAATTCTGCACTGTCAAGCTCTAAAATGTTCTGTAAAAACATCTGTACTTGATATCTTTTAGTCGGAGTCTGCCTGCTTTTCTCTCCAATAATCTCATCTATTGATGCCCCGTCATAATATTTTTCCAGCATATTCTGTGATATAAAGTAATCAAGTATCGACTGATGTACGAAACCGACTTTGTTCCCCTGAACAACTATAAGTTCTGACGATATAAGATAATCAAGTGTTGCTACATCTATTTTAAGTATCTGTTTTGGCACATATAAACGTCCCATTTTATCAAGTCTGTTTACAATATCTGTTTTCGCCTCAGAAACGGATTGCTCTGCTATACCACATAATCTGCTCTTCATGCATATCTGCTCAAACCATTTATCTATAAGATGGCTTGTTGTCAGACATCCATCATATGAGCTTTCTTTATCCAGATGCTGCCATATATACAGATTACTAGGTATTTTCAATAGATTTTTCAGCCTGGCAGACATTTTATTATATTCACTGCCAACAACTTTCTTTACAGTATCTTCTTTAAAACAATCTACCTTTATTACTTTCCATTCATCATCCTGTGAAGCTTCTGCACCTGAATTATTCTGTTTTCTGAATAATCCCTTTATGTTGTTATCATTTTCAAGGTCGTAACTTCTGCACACAAATACTATTGTTATCTTTTTATCACGTATTTCATTAAAGAACTTCACCTGTCTGATTAATTCCATACACACTGTTACAGCTTCCGCTGAATTAGCCTGTGTCCATCGGAGTGCATCTAACTGGTCAAGTATAATAACTGCTTTTTCATTCTGTGATATATTATGGATTGCATCAACTATAGAATTCTGAAATCCCAGTTCCTGACCCCATTTTTCACAGCTCCTATTAGGAATTCTTACATCAAGCTTTATAGCAATATGTACAATTCCTTTTTGTTCACAGTATTTAAGAACTGCCTCTGCACAGCCACTCTTACCACAGCCGGCACTTCCTGATATGATTATATGTTTATCAGCCTCTATAGCCTGTATACATTCGTCAGCTTCTTCTCTATGCACGAAACCACTTTTTAAAGGTATAAATTTTCCCTTATATTCTTCATTCAGCTCATTTATTCTTGGTGCAATCCTCTTATCACCATCCCTAAGGCTGAATATTATCCCCTGTTCATTAAGATAATCCGTTATTTTCTGCTGCGTAAGCTCCTGCCCTAATATATCCCCCATAACGACATAGGAAACCAAGGCATTATACACTTTGTTTTCATCGCTGCTAAAGCGGTAACGTATATTCATGCTTATAAACTCATTAAGTTGATATTCAGACATTTGTTTATATGATATTCTTTTCAGATATTCTATACTTTTAAGAACATTTTTTTGATTAATATTACCCTCATTACGATTGTCCTGACGTTCATCTGTTTTTTTCCTGTCAGCCTCTGTATTTTTCTGCTCTATTCTTAATCCCATCTCCTCACAGAAGCTTTTATAAAATTTATTAAACTCTGTACTGCTTTTTGCTATCTGTATCTTATAAAAATCCTCTGCACTGCCACTTGTATTGGCAGCTCTTTTATGCATATCATATAAAAATGTACATGCCAATGGACTTACAAGCGCAACTCTTCGCTCATTATCTCTGTTAAGCTGTTTTCTCCATGCTTCTAATATACCTCTTGCCTTAAGGTCTGACATATTCCAGCTTTCTTTACTTGCATTTCTTGACTTGCACTGCTGATGTTCCCTGTGTCCGGACATATCTGTTACAAGTATGTCTGTACCCTCTTCATCTTCCCCAAGTGCTTCTATCACAACACTGTAATTCACCTCATCAAGCACCTTAAGCAGTTCGTATATCACACAGTTAATCTCATAACTATTCCCCTGTTTATCTGCTCTTCCACCTTTTTCTAACGGCATACTTCTCTCCTATTTTCTATCACCTATCATATACATGCCTTGCACAATACCCACCAGTGAACTATGTGTATTGATACATAGACACTGGTGGGTATATTTTTTATACTGGTTTTAACGGAAACCTACCATAATTTAATTGTATCTGTTAGATAGAATTCTTTTGCAGGAATGTATATACTGCTTATATTTCCGAATTCATTTTCCCAGCCTTCTTCTCTTTTTAATCATGTGTTTTCCCTCATTCCAGAAACTTTTAACACTCTATATCTCCAATACAAATATATTCATATTGTATCATCATTTAATAATAAATAAAAGATTTTTATTTATTATCTATTGACATTGCAAATCAAGCATTGTATAGTATAGCTATACTTAATTAAGTCTTGAATGTGTATTATACGCTTATATTAAAGTTCTATATTACGCATTTCTTATGTATCACACTGGATTCAGTACAGCATTTTATAATCAGATTTTACCCATATATACACAACAAGGCATGATTCTATATTATGATCATTTTATCATATGATGTACCTGATGTAACAACTCACTTGTTATATATTTGACCACATGTTAAAATATATATGATTTCATAGCAGAATTGCCTGTTGTTAATTTTACTTATTTCTTTATAAAGCATAGAGAAGAGGTGATTGATGTGAGTATATTTGAATACGATGAAGAAGGCGTTATGGAGATTCTCCGTGAAGAAGCCCGCACTGCTGGACTTGAGGAAGGACGTTCCGCTGGACTTGAAGAAGGACGTATAACCGCAGCTATCGATGCCATTAAAAATATCATGACAAAGCTTGACAAATCTGCTGATGAAGCTATGGACATACTTGATATTGATATTGATAAAAGAGAGGCTATTAAAAAAAAGCTGCAATAGTTATTTACCCGATTAAATATTAAACAATAAGTGGGGCGTAAACATTAAGAACATATTTCTTAATGCTTCGCCCCACTTATGTACTTTATCTGACAAACTCACAACTGTTATATTTTATATCTTCCTAGAACTGGTTATCTTTAAAGAATTCCCGCTTTCTCTCAATCATCTCATCTATTCTGCTGATATAATTCCTTACATCCTTGACATTCTCTATTCTCTCAATCCTTACTGAATGATTATCATCCGACTCATTATGGAAAACAACCTTGCTGCTTGCTCCGGCTCCACATGCTATTATGGTCTGTTTTTCCTCCATAATAAGTATGTTATATATACACTCCTTACCTTCCTTTGAATATCCCACATTTTCAAAGTTTCCAGCCATATTCTTCTGTCTGTACATATAATATGGTTCCATATCAAGCTTTTTTGCTGTTTCCTCTGTCATTCTTATGATCTCATCCGTATTTTTTGTTGACAGCTGCTTGTACTTATCTCTCCATATATTAAGCGCGGCTGCTCTCTTTATGGCAAGTGAATGTACTGTAAGACTTTCCGGATCCATAGCCTGTATCTCGCTAAGTGTATGCTTTACTTCGTCAACATCCTCACCGACAAGACCAAGTATTATATCCATATTAATATTATCAAAGCCTTCTTCTCTTGCCATATTGTATACATTCTTTATCTGTTCTACAGTATGCTTCCTGCCTATCAGGTCAAGCGTTTTCTGATTCATCGTCTGTGGATTGATAGAGATTCTTCCAACATTATGTTTCTTAAGCACCTTAAGCTTATCAAGTGTTATGCTATCTGGACGACCTGCTTCTACTGTGAATTCATGGCATCCATCTATATCAAACAGTCTTTTAAGCTCCGTTATCAGTCTGTCAAGCTGCACTGCACTAAGTGTTGTTGGTGTACCACCACCAAAGTATACTGTATCAAGTCTTCTCCCCTTCATGGCTCCTGATACGAATTCCATTTCCTTAATGAGTGCATCAAGATAACTGTCAACATAATCTTTATAGGCTCCTAGTGCATATGATGAAAATGAACAATACAAGCATATACTTGGACAGAACGGAATTCCTATATACAGACTATAACCATTTTTATAGTCTATACGGTTTAGTATATCCATTTCTTTTCTGGCTACCTTAAGTGCAAGCTCTGCCTTCTGCCCACTTGCCTTATGCTTATCCATAAAATGTCTTTTTATCGTTTCTTCGCTTTCACCATCTTCAAGCATCATATATGCTATCTTACTTGGGCGCACTCCCGTAAGATATCCCCATGGAAGTGTCTTTCCGGTCTTTTTACTAAGATAGTCGTATAGATATGACTTAAACTTATCATGCATCTGGCTTTTGTTAAGTCCTGTAACATCTGGTACCTTTATATCTATAATCGTATCAATAATATCCACTGATGTATATTTTGAATTGTCTTCTATACTGTCTTTATGATTATCTTTTAGATTCTCTTCTGTACTGTCTTTATGATTATCTTTCGGATTATTTCTTGAATTATCGCTTTCTTTATATGCTGTAACTTCTGTTCTGGGATAGAATGAACGCACCAGCACTATGGCATCATCATAAAATCTATTATCGTCTATTTTAATATATATCATCATTATTCCTCTCTATATACAGCTTCCCAAAAAAACACCACCTGCACACAATATTAAATATTCTGTCTAGTCTATATATACATAAAATATAAAATTTATAAATCAATTCTAAATTGAAAATCTTAATTCACCAGAAACGGATTATTCACTCTTTCATAACCAACACTTGTGCCTTCTCCGTGTCCCGGATATACCTTCGTATCATCAGGAAGTACCATTACTTTTTCTTTTATTGAACGTACTATTTCGCTCATGCTACCTCCAGGAAAATCCGTTCTTCCAACTGAGCCACAGAATAATGTATCTCCTGAAAAAAGCACTCCTATTTCTCTTATATAATAACAGCTTCCACCTTCTGTATGTCCCGGAGTATGAAGTACTTCTATATCAAAGCCTGCAAGTTTAAGTATTTCGCCATCTTTATGCCATACATCTGCTTTTACTGAAAGCTTAAGCCCATATGCTTCACCAAGATTAATATGTGGCTGTTCAAGTGTATTCTTCTCATCACATGATGCATATACTTTAACACCATATTTATCTCTTACGGCATCTGCTGCCATAATATGGTCAAAATGTCCATGTGTTAACAATATTCCCTTAAGGCTGCATCCTGATTCATCTATCATTCTGCTTATCTCATCCTGGCTGTCTGCTGGATCTATAAGAACACACTCTTTAATATCCATATTACATAACAGATAGCAGTTAGTGCCTACCATTCCTAATATTCTTGAATCTATTTTATACATAACTTTTCCTTTTCTTTATATTATTATTTTTAATATTTGCCACCGATTGATGCATACATTCGGACCCATTGCTTCGCAATTTATAAGAACCTATATATCATCATAATATCATTATATGCTATCAAAAAGCCGTTATCAAGAATAATCCCGACAACGGCTCTAAACTGTAACATTTATATGCTATATTTTACACATTATATTTGTTATTTACATTCTCTATTGCTATATCCACTGCACACAAGCTTCTGCATTATCTGAATTCAGATAATACCTTTTCTGCCGGTACTTGTCTTTATCAGCCCGTAGCTCTCTCAATATCTGTGACACCATCTATTTTTCTTAGCTTGTCGATAAGTCTGTTAAGCTCTTCCTTACCTGATACCACAAATCCTAAGTTAATAGTTGCAATATTCTTCTTGTTTACACGGCTGTTCATGAATCTTACATCTATGTTAGCTTCTGTAAACAATCTTGATATATCAACAATAAGACCTTTTCTGTTACCTGCAAATATGTTAATCTCAGCACTGTATTTCTCATCCTTGTTTTCTGTCTGTTCCCACTCTGCTTCTATGAGTCTTGCACGCTCACTTGCCGGGAAGTTTAGTATGTTGATACAGTCTGTTCTGTGGATTGAGATACCTCTTCCTCTTGTAACAAAGCCTACTATTTCATCACCTGGAACAGGATTACAACATCTTGAGAATCTGACAGCAACATCGTGGATTCCTTTAACAACGATTCCACCCTTGCCCTTTTTATTGTCCTTCTCCTTTTCTTTGCTTTCACTTGCTGCTATCTGTTCAAGTGCCTGCTTGTCTGTAATCTCAGACTTCTTTGTCTTTAAGTATTCTTCATTAAGCTTATTGACTATCTGTCCTTCTTTTAAAGCTCCATGTCCAACGGCAGCCATAATAGAATCCCAGTCCTTATAGCCATATTTTCTTAAGGCCTTTTCTACGAATTCAGGCTTATTTATCTCTGAAAGAACTATGCCCTTTCCTTTACAATAGTTGGATATAAGCTCCTTACCCTTTATTATATTGTCTTCCTTAAGCTCCTGCTTAAACCACTGGTTGATCTTGTTACGTGCCTGTGTGGACTTAACCATAGATAACCAGTCACGGCTTGGTCCTTTTGAGTTCTGTGAAGTTATAATCTCGATTCTGTCACCATTTTTTATCTCATAATCAATATTAACAAGCTTTCCGTTAACTCTTGCACCTACCATCTTATTGCCTACAGCACTATGAATACTGTAAGCAAAGTCTATAGGGTTAGAACCTGCCGGAAGTGTCTTTACATCTCCTGTAGGTGTGAAACAGTATACCGAATCAGAAAACAGATTAAGGTCATTCTTAATAGATGATAAGAATTCCTTATTGTCTGACATATCTCTCTGCCATTCAAGTATCTGTCTTAACCAGCTAAGCTTGGCCTCTTCACTCTTGTTTGTCTCACCTGTTTTGCCTTCTTTATACTTCCAGTGAGCTGCAATACCATATTCTGCTATTCTATGCATTTCATATGTTCTTATCTGTACTTCAAAAGGCTGGCCATTGGATGCTATAAGTGTTGTATGAAGTGACTGATACATGTTAGGCTTAGGCATAGCTATATAATCCTTGAATCTTCCTGGAATAGGCTTGTACATCTCATGTATTACACCTAAAGCCGCATAACAGTCTTTAACTGTATCAACCTTAATACGCACCGCAAATATATCATATATCTGATCAAGTGTCTTATTCTGGTTAACCATCTTTCGATAGATTGAGAAGAAATGCTTAACTCTTCCATCTATCTCTGCTTCTATACCGGCATTGCTTATATGCATACCGACTTCCTTGATTATGCTCTTTATAAATGCTTCTCTACCCGGTCTGTTGATATCCACCTGCTTTACAAGGTCATTGTAAGTATCAGGCATAAGATATTTCATGGAAAGATCATCTAATTCTACCTTAATCTTAGATATACCAAGCCTATGTGCTATAGGAGCATATATATCCATAGTCTCTCTGGACTTTTCCACCTGCTTTGCTGGTGACTGGTACTGCATTGTACGCATATTGTGAAGTCTGTCGGCAAGCTTTATAAGAATAACTCTTATATCCTTAGCCATAGCAAGAAACATTTTTCTTAAGTTTTCTGCCTGCACTTCTATCTTGTCATGCTGATAGTTAAGCTGTGTAAGCTTTGTAACACCATCTACTAAAAGTGCAACCTCATCGCCGAATTCTTTTGCCACATCTTCACTTGTCATAACAGTATCTTCAACAACATCATGTAAAAGACCAGCTATAATAGACTCTTTATCAAGCTCAAGCTCTGCTAATATAATAGCAACACAAAGTGGATGTATAATATATGGCTCACCTGACTTTCTAAACTGGCCTTCATGAGCCTTTTTTGCAACCTTATATGCACGTTCTATATCTGAAAGGTCAGATGATGGATGGTACATTTTGACTTTTTCTATAAGGTCATTATAAAGCTCCTCCGGGCTTGTAAAATCCGCCGGCGTATCCACTGATTTTTCTACTTTGCTTGTCTTAATATTCTTGTTTCCTGCTAATTCTATATTGCTCTCTGGCATATAATCTCTCCCCTCGTGTATCTATAATCCGGGTGTGCAATCTGTTGTTGTATTATTATATGATGTCGGGTCAAAATGTCATGGTTGATTCATTTATAATAATCAATTCATTTGACATGGTTCATTTGACATAATTGATTCATTCCTGCTTATATAACAATACTAAGACTGCCTTATTATATTTTATTTATTATTCGTGCTTATCATAAGAACACCTGCATTGAAGCGATATATTCTATATGGCAATAGCTTTCCATCTTTGCACCTGTTATACCTCAGCGTATAACTTTTCCATAAATTCTCTTGTTGCCACTGCATTTTCCGGAACAGTATTCTCAAGTGTACAATGAACATATGGCTTATATTCCTTGATCTTCTTAAGCAATAGTGGATAATTAAGTCCACCTGTTCCTGCTGCTATTGACTTAAGCTCATCATTCTCAACTACATAATCCTTGCAGTGGACTACTGCGATATCTTTTAATAACAGGTCAAATGCCTTTTCTATAATCTCATCCTGTTTATCAATGTTTCCTGTATAAAGAAGGTTAACAGGGTCAAATATAATCTGAAGGTTTGGAGAATCTATAGCATCAAGCACCTTTCTTGCCCTCTCAACTGTGTTGACTATATGCTTCCATACAGGCTCTATAGCTACTATAACGCCAAACTGTTCTGCATATTTAACTATAGGTCTTAGGTTATCTATAAAACACTGAAGTGCCTCATCTGAATGATTCGCTGGTTCATACTTGTACTCTTCATTGACAGCACCTGTCTCTGTTCCAACAACTCCACATCCAAGTATACTTGCAAATCTTATATGTGCTTTATACTTCTCGACTATCTCCTTATGCTTTTCAGGATTAGGATTGCAAAGATTAAGATAGCATCCAAGAACTGCCACATCAACCTTATTCTCTGCACATAACTCCTTAATATACATAGCAAGTCCAGGTGTCATAGTCTCAACTCCCGGCTTAAACTCCTTTATAGACTTTGAAAGTGCTATATGCATACAATGAAATCCCTGCTTATGTATGTTAGGGATAAGCTCATCAAGTGGTGCATATGCAACATCATGTGCTCTGATACCTATTCTCATAATAATCCTCCATTCTTGCGTGTGAAAAATCTTATTTTTCACACTAATCCTCTTTTCTACGCTCATTTATCACTAAACTTCTTTTCTGTGCGTGTTTAATCTTGAATATTTTATATGTCTTACTATATTCATACATCATGCTATTTAAAATCTACAGATTTATTTCAGTTTAACATATCAATGCCCAAATGTCACTTATAAGTTCAATTTAAGCTTGAATTTAAGCTTGAAATATAAGCTCTATTTAAACTTTGACCTGATACAAAAGCCCCTGTAATGATAATAATTACTGTATAATTAATAAATACTACCATTACAGAGGCTCTCTTATTTTATATAATCTATTAATGTACTAGATTGTACGATTAATTATAACAGAAACAATTAGAAGCTCATATCATTCTTACTTACAGCATTATAAAATGTAGTCAGTGGTATAAAGCTCTGTGCAAAGCTTTTTCCTGAATCACCCTTACATATAACTGCATCGTCTGTTATTGTCTTTATACCTACTGCTCCACCAGATGCTTCATTTATGGTTTTTCTGAATGTTTTAAGTCCGTACTTCAAATATGAGGCATCTCCTGTAAGCTCATAAGCTATCGCAAGTGACTCAAGCAGAAGTGTGTTGTTACCATTTCTTGCAAGACTAGGAAGTTCCTTATAGTAGAACAGTCCGTTATCCATATAGCAGTTCTCTACAAGATCATCCACAGCATGTATTAACATCTGTTTTACATCCTCTCTTGGGAATACTCTGTAGTATCTCATAACACTTCCGACTGCAACTGATATCATGAAACCTACTCTTATTGCTGTATTATCTGTGTATGGTGATAACCAGTCTCCATATTCTTCTTCCCATTTCTTGAAGCTGTCTATGATCCAGTCGCATTTAGCAAGCCATTTCTTATCATTAGTTTCTACATAAAGTGCTATAAGTGTACGAAGTGCCCAGCCTGTTTCCCTTGCATTGGCTTCACCTGGCACCTGATACATCGGAGTTTCAAGAAGTCTTAAGACATTTTCGCCGATTCCAACAGCTGTCTCATATCCTCTCTCATCTCCTGTAAAATGATAATAATCAAGAAGACCTTCAACCCATTCATGTGAGCATACCATAACACCATTCTTACAATGCCCTGCTGTATGCTCCCATTGTCCACCAATTCTTAAAGGATTGCTGCTATAGTGGCATACATCAACATCCATCCAATGTTTTGCTGCTACTATCAAATAATCAAGGAATCTTCTTACTCCTGTTCTTGCATACATAAGTGCGCAGGCATGCGGATAGTCATATTCATTGTTGCTCCAGACCGGTTTTCCGCCACCTCTTCCCTGGACTGTGTAGCCCATATCTACTGTATCACCCCAGTTAAGCATACCATAGCATCTTGAATGTCCATCTGCTTTTGCCATAAGTGCTATTTCCACATCTTCATCATATTTATCAGGAAATACATCAAGCATTGCACCAGACTCTTTAAATATCTGAGGTTCTATATATGGTCTGTCTGGCATCTGATATATAAGACTTCTGTTATCCAGCTCCCATATATGAGTTTCCGGACTATGCCAGTGTATAAGGAAGTTCTGTTCTTTTGCCATACCTGACTGCATAGTTATCTCACCTACACCTTCTGGCACAAGCATGACCGCTACACCCTCTGCACATGACTTGATTGCCTTAGGATAATTCTGCTGTGCCTGATGCACTGTTACGCAGAATCCATCATCAGCATCTGTATAGTCAGCCATAAATGTTCCATATAACACTTCTGCATAATGTTCATTAGCCTCTTTTATAAGATAGCTGTCATCTATTGTCTCATTTACTTCTTCACCATTCTTACCTATGATAAAGCTTGTCTTATAGTTTGAAGTGGCAACTATAGTCCTGATATCTGAAACAGGAGCCCTGTGTTCTATCATATCAAGCTCTCCTATTCCTCTTGTCATAAATATAGGTCCATTGTTCTTAGAATTGTCTGTAAGAATATCTCCACATCCAGTTGAATCGTTGCCAGCTGCCATATCTATATGTACAAGCTTATCTGTTATCCTGCTGTCCTTTGATTTCTTAATATAAAATACAAGTGATTTTATATTAAGTTCTTCGTCTGATGTATTGATTATTCTATATGATATGTTTACCCATGGTTTTCCTGCATAGGCTGTGATTCGTATCTCAGACTCTATTTTCTTATATTTTATATCTTCTTTATCTATAGAAGCTGTATTTCCGCCTTTATCAGTTTTATTTTCATCTTTATCAGCCTCAACAACATTATAAGCCTTAGCTGAAAGTGTTACCTCTACAGGACCTGGCTTTACTACACGCCACTCTCCTATAGACATCTTATAATCATTTCCTTCTCTATCCTTTAGAACCGGTCCTTCAAAGTTCTCTTCGGTATATATCTTTCTTCCATCAACTAACCTTGTAAATATACTTTCAGAGTTATCAGATACATCAAACTCTAATTCACCACTGTTTACTGTATAACCTGCTTCTGTCTTCTTTACACACACTGCAGCTTTGTGTACATTTACATCCTTTTCTATAGAATTATCATAAGACAGCTTAGAAGCTTCTACAGCTTTATCATACTCTTCACTGCTTACAGAAAGAATCACTTTTGTGCGCTTGTTAGCTGGGAGATCTGCCATAAAGCTTATAAACAGAAACTTAACACTTCCATCATCATAGCTTGATGTCACTTCAGGCTGTATAATGCATTCCTTTCCATTCTGTAATACTGCTATCTCTGATATGCTTTTAAGTTCACCTTTCTTAAATGGAACTGCTACGCTGACGCATTCCTGAATCCTTGGATACCTATATAACTTATCCAGATAAATATCTAACATGCTTTATTCCTCCTTGTTATTCCACTGTGCAAACCATTTTTAACACAACAAAACTGTATTAATATGGGTTTTTACCGGTTTTTTTTCGTATTTAACTTATATCTTATTATACTCACATTAATATCTGCTAACTACTGTTAAGATTGTCCTTTTTATGATATTATACATATTAATTGACCTTTACCTGCTTTAAGTTAGCAATCAGTACTAAGCATGAAGGTAAATTTATTCACAGAAAGGACTGTACACTTTGAATTATGCTGAAATAAAATATAATGATATTGCCAATGGTCCCGGCGTAAGAACAAGTATATTTGTAAGTGGCTGCACTCATCACTGTAAGGGTTGCTTTAACGAGGTTGCATGGGATTTTAATTATGGCATGCCATTTACTGATGAAACTATTGATGAAATAATAGAATCAATGAAGCCTTCTTATATAGCAGGATTAACTCTTCTTGGTGGTGAGCCCTTCGAACCAGCTAACCAGAAAGGACTTCTTCCTTTATTAGAAAGAGTAAAACAGATATATCCTGATAAGAATATATGGTGTTTTACAGGCTATCTGTTTGATAAAGATATTATGGAGCGTATGTATAACACATACCCAGAGACTGCAAGAATGCTGTCTTTCATCGACATATGTGTTGATGGGAAGTTTGTTGAACAACTAAAGGATATGATGTTAAAATTCAAAGGATCATCTAACCAGAGAACTATTGATGTACAGACCTCGCTTAAGGAGGGGCATGTAGTCATAGCTGATGGTTACTAAAGCTATTTATGCTAATCACAATATATAGAAATGAGGATTTATTTTTATGAAACAAAATGTAAATATTAAAAAACTTACACCTGATGCTATTATACCAACTTACGGAACTGAATACTCAGCTGGTGCAGACCTTTATTCAGGTATGACAGAAGCAGTCACTATAAAACCTGGCACAACTGAATTCATCAAAACAGGTATTGCCATGGAGATACCCGCTGGTCTTGTTGGTCTTATTTATGCAAGAAGCGGTATGGCATGCAAAAAGGGTGTTGCTCCTGCCAACAAAGTAGGTGTTATTGATTCTGACTACAGGGGAGAGATAATAGTTGCCCTACACAACCACTCTGATGCTTCTGTTACTATAGAACCAGGTGACAGAGTTGCACAGATTGTACTTGCTCCTTATATAACAGCTGCTTTTAATGAAGTGCAGGAATTAAGTGATACAGTTCGTGGAGATGGCGGATTCGGTTCTACAGGAACTAAATAGGAATATTGTTGTTTAATTGAATATTAGTTGGTGACGAACGGACGACAAATATAAGCTAC
>ERZ833822.1016-NODE-1016-length-26759-cov-15.828939_pt1 | contig 26759 bp, 18 predicted proteins | sample MGYA00519913_ERZ833822 | MGnify/ENA primary metagenome ERZ833822 (study PRJEB31850, sample SAMEA3708746) | human gut metagenome | biome: human gut; feature: human-associated habitat; material: faeces | place: China | collected 2014 ... | reverse complement strand
TTGCTTTTTGGCAAGATCGCAGCCTTTTTTCTTGGGGACTTTTTTTACAGCCCCTGATAAATTTAGCATTTTTCTTTCTTTTTGAACTTTGTCAGATTGATTATCAACGCAAAAAGTGCCATAAAAAGAACTGCCACTATGAGAGTAACTGTAGATAATTTAATAAGGCTGTCAGTTAAGCCATACATGGATCTTGTGAGTGCATTATACACAGTGTCATTATGTATCGCAAGCCCGTCATAATATTTTGTACCCTTTAGGATAGCACACGGAACAAGAATGAGCATTGAGGAACAGAAAAGTGAAGTACCTACCCAATAAAGCAAACCGCCTATATGCTTTCTGTTTACTGCTGCCATAACGCCTATAAATATAACAGCCGCTGCAATAAGAGCTATCCTTATTTTTCTCGCAAGCAGAAGCAGGTCCTTAAGCTTTGTGGAAATGCCATTAGGTTTATTTATATGACTCAAAAGCATAACGTCAAGGTCAGATTCAATTGCCTGTTCTGCATTTTTTATTGTCTTCTGCTTTATGTCTTCAAGTTCCTGAGTATATTCAACGCCTTCTTTTTTAGCCCATTTTGTGTAATCGTCTGAGATATTCTTTTCAAGAAGCGTAAAGTCTGCCTTGAACTCAGGAAGTTCGCTCTTTTTGCCAAGAATATAACTGAAAGTATCTTCAACATAGCTATAAATAGCGTTTGATACATCACTTTTGTTAATCGACTTCTTCAGGGTATCAGCTTCAACACCAGTGTAGGCATATTGTTGTTCACAATATGTCTGTATCTCCTGGAAAGCCGTGTCCTCGATTTTTATCTTGTGCATACTGTTCGTATAGGTTGTCGGTTCAAAGAAAATATTGTCTGCCGCAAATAGAAGTGACAGCGCAAGGAATATAAACGCCAAAAACAGTGAGATTATCAGATTAGGCAGGTAGTTGTATATTTTTTTGTTTTTCACAGATCTTACCCTCCTAATTCTTATATTCTTTGCTTACGACTTTGCAGATAACATATAGCCTCTGATCTGAAAGACCCATATAGCCATTGTTCCAGCAAGTGTAGAGTATCAGATCATCTACAGGTGGATCTGCGGTCACGTCATAATACAAAAGGGAAGTATCTGTATCTGGAAGTACCTTAGTTTCTGTGACCTCATAAGTAAATTTGCCATAATCTGTTTTTAGTATCACTTGATCTCCCACTAGAATATTAGGTAAATATCTGAAATAAGTGTGGTTATGTGCCGCAAGGACAACTCTGCCTGTAGCACCTATATATGCAGAATAGTTAGATTGCACGACCCCTTTTGCTAGGAGATCATCAGAGTCTCCCCAGTAAACAGGCTCTTTGTCAATGCCTGCCTTATCATTCTTTACGGTCAGCTCGGCATATTTGTCGCCGTAATACGGATAGATTATCTCATGCTGTTCCGTCTTTTTATCAGAATCTGGCACTGTGACTTTTGTTAATTCCTTCATAGGCAGTGCGTCTGCTTTTCTGTATTTATTATCCTCTGATGGGTTTTTCAAATGAGCGTTCTCATTGAACGCTATTGCTGCATATCCTTGCAGCTCTATGAATTTTTTATAACTTACCAGCGTCATGATAGACAAACAAAGAGCCAAAACTAAAAGAGGCGTCAAGACCATTACAGCCACTGACGTCCTCTTATTTTTTTTCATTTTGTTTGCGTCAGACGAGGAAGCTTTATCCTCTTTCCTGACCATATCTTAGCACTCTTTGTTCTTCTTAACAGCTACTGTAATACCAAATGCACTAAGAGCAAGTGTAAGAACCGCAGCAACCTGAACAGCTGTCATGCTGTTTGCACCAGTATTAAGAGAACCGTTACCTGTGTTTGTTCCAATGTTTGTATTGCCATCTGAATCAACGACCTGAACGTTCCAATCCTTGCTTGTAAGCTCATCTACCTTGATAGTAACACCAAAGTGATTACCTGTAGCTACGCAAGCATCAGCAATAGCCTTTCTGCTATCCTCGCCCATTTCCTTAAACACCTGTCTGAGCTGATCGTTTGTTAGTGAAGCAAGATCTGTTCCTGCACCAAAAAGCTTGTCAGCAACAGGCTGAACATATTTAGCACCACAATCAGAGAGAGCCTTTACCATGTAATCATAGTCAGCAGAGCTGAACTTTGAAGCGTGAGAATCAAGGTAGTTCTTAAGCTCTGATACATGGTTAGAAGGAACACCTGCTGATTTAGCTGCAGAAACAACATCAGCAGAAGAAGCTGCTGATGCGCTTACAACCATTGTTGAAGCAATGATGAACGCAGTAACAGAAGCCGAAATTGACTTAAATATCTTTTTCATAACACCTATCACCTTTCGTAATATTTTCTTATAACAATATTATACACTATTAAAATTCGATTGTCAATATTTTTATTGGTATTTTTTTCAGAAAAAAGCAAATATTTTTACGATGATTTGAAATAGTTATGTATAAGTGCGTATATGCGCTGTTTCATATAATTGTATATTGCTGGAAAACGCAAATGATCCTCGGCATTCTCAAATAAAAGACTTATAACATTACTGTTTTGGTGCTTTTATGATTTTTGTCAAAGCTGATCTCAAAGCATTTAGATATAATTTCTACATTAATTATTATAATTATACGCCTTGACACGATATCATGCCATGGTGTATAATTTTCGTGTATTATATAATTGATGTAATGAACAAGGAGGATATATGAAAATTTATCTCAATGAAAGCCTTTCAGCTCAGGAAAGAGCTGAAGCACTTGTAAATGAAATGACCGTAGAGGAGGCGGCTTCACAGCTTAGATATGACGCTCCTGCTGTTGAGCGGCTCGGCATTCCTGCCTATAACTGGTGGAATGAGGGTATTCATGGGCTTGCACGAAGCGGTGTTGCCACCATGTTTCCACAGGCAATAGGTCTTGCGGCTATGTTTGACACCGACCTTGTGTTCAAAGTGGCAGATATAACCTCCACAGAAGCTCGTGCCAAGTATAATGAGTATTCAAAGCGTGATGACAGGGATATATACAAAGGTCTTACCCTTTGGGCACCTAATATAAATATATTCAGAGATCCACGCTGGGGCAGAGGTCATGAGACTTACGGTGAAGACCCTTATCTTACCGCAGAGTGCGGTAAGGCATATGTAAAAGGCTTGCAGGGCAGTGGCAAGGTACTGAAAACTGCCGCTTGTGCAAAGCATTTTGCAGTACATAGCGGACCTGAGGCTGTTCGCCATGAATTTAATGCAGAGGTTAGTTGGAAAGACCTTGAAGAGACCTATCTTTATGCCTTTGAGGAGCTTGTGAAAAAAGCAAAGGTCGAGGGTGTAATGGGTGCGTATAATCGTGTTAATGGCGAGCCGTCATGTGCTAGTGAGTTTCTAATGGGCAAGCTCGACAAATGGGGTTTTGATGGCTATTTTGTTTCTGATTGCTGGGCAATAAGGGATTTCCACGAACACCATATGGTGACGTCTTCTCCTGTAGAGTCGGCCGCAATGGCACTTAAAGCAGGCTGTAATGTGAACTGCGGCTGTACGTATGTACACCTGCTTTCTGCTCTTGACAAGGGGCTTGTGACAGAAGATGAAATCCGGGCTTCCTGTGTTGCTCTTATGAGAACTCGCATAAGACTTGGCATGTTTGACAAGTCAACGGAATATGACAACATACCATACAGCGTTGTTTCTTGCCCTGAGCATAAAGCTGTATCCTACCAGTGTGCAGTGAAGTCCATGGTGTTGCTCAAAAACAAGGGTATTCTTCCGCTTGACAAAAAATCAATATCAACTATCGCTGTAATAGGTCCAAATGCGGACAGCAGAGCGGCTTTAGAGGGCAATTATAACGGCACAGCCGACAGGTATGTTACTTTCCTTGAGGGTATCGAGGACGCATTTGATGGCAGGGTGCTTTATGCTGAAGGCTGTCACTTGTATAAGGACAGAGTATCAGGTCTTGCACAGGCAGGGGATAGATACGCCGAAGCTGAGGCGGCAGCGGCAAATTCTGATGTTGTGATACTTTGCGTTGGTCTTGACGCCACTATTGAGGGCGAAGAGGGCGACACAGGTAATGAGTTTTCATCAGGTGACAAGAACGATCTAAGACTTCCTGAAAGTCAGCGTGAGCTTATAAAGTGTGTCGCAAAGATCGGCAAGCCTATGATAGTGGTATGTGCGGCAGGAAGCTCAATAAATATCGAGCATGATTGTGACGCTCTTATTCACGCATGGTATCCGGGTTCAGAGGGTGGCAAGGCTATTGCGGATATTATCTTTGGTAAAGTGTCGCCGTCAGGAAAACTGCCTGTTACATTCTATAATAGCGCCGACAAGCTACCTTGCTTTACCGATTATGCTATGTCTGATAGAACATATAGGTACACGAGAGATAACATTCTTTATCCATTCGGCTATGGTCTTACTTATGGAGATGTTGTTGTTACATCGCTTAGTTATGACGATGGCAAAGTCAATGTAGAGATAGAAAATAACGGTGCCGATACTTGTGATGTTATCGAACTTTACATTAAATCACATTGTGATAATGCTCCGGCTTATCCTGTGCTGTGCGGCTTCAAGAGGATTTTTGTCAAAAAAGGTGAAAAGCTTGATGTTGAAATCGAAGTACCTGACAAAGCTTTCACGACAGTGTCAGATATCGGCGAGAGAAAACAGTTTGCAAAAGAATTCACCCTCTATGTTGGTACGCATCAGCCTGATGAACTTAGTTGTCAGCTTAGTGGTACAAACTGTATGAGTATCGAGATAGAACGATAATGAAAAGAGATCTTACAAACGGCAGTATCATAAGCTTGCTTCTTATTGTTTTGGTGAAAGAAATGAACGCCGCCTGAAAGGCTGTCTGAACATATCATTTCAGATGATAGGCTCTGTTACTTTGGTGACAGAGCCTATCACATTGTGCTTTTCCAATGAGATTTTGAAACTTTTGCATACTCCAATGAAAATAATGCTGTTGACATCTGATTATGTTAGAATTATCCTGTCATGAATTCCGGCATACTTATGATACAAAGACTGGTAAATAGTTTTGGAACGACTGTAATGGCGGCTTTTACAGTAGCCGTTCATAATTGTTAAATTAAGCTGTCAGCTTATATGATTTTCCAACAAATACTTGGCTGATTTTGTTTATCTTATTGTATGTTATAACAAAAAACCATTTTTTTGTTGAAATACAAGAAAACGTATCGTTTAAAGTTGACTTTTTGAATAGAATGTGATAAAATTATTATTGTACGGTTTATTTTTTGGGAAAATAACGAAAATATCAACAATAGGGTGAATAATTCAAATGAAAAAAAATTACACTATCAAGGATCTTCTGGTACTTCTTCTCGGAAAGGTTTGGTATATCGTTGCCGCTTCAGTAGTGTGTGCGATACTGGCTCTTTTCGTATCAAAATTTGTTATGAGTAAGCAGTATCAGTCACACGTTTCAATGTATGTTAAAAGTGCTGATAATCAGTCAACGGGTCAGGATAAGACTAATGTTGACTTACAGGACATTAACGCTTCAAAGTCATTGGTACAGACCTACATTGTTATACTTACTGATGACCCGGTAATGAACGAGGTAAGCGATAAGCTTCTTGAGATGTATACTCCTGAACAGCTTGCTCCTTATTTTACTGTAACGAGCGGCAGGGTTTCAAATGACGGCCTGAGAAATGCTTATAGCATGACCGCTGTAAATCAGACAGAGGTACTTCAGATAACTGCCACAACAACCAATGCAAAGCTTTCTTCTGACCTTTGTAACATCATGGCTGACGTCGCTCCAAGCTTTCTTATAAGAGTTATCGGTGCAGGCTCAGTTGAAAAGATAGGTGATGCTGAAGTTTACAATACACCTGTTTCTCCTAACACCACTAAAAATGTTGCCCTTGGCTTTGTTGGTGGCTTGATGGTGGCTGTTCTAGTGATACTTGTTATCGACTTCTTCGACAACACTGTAAAGAATTCTGATGAGCTTGGCGACATTTATCAGAAGCCTATCGTTGGTGAGATAATGAATATTGGCGGAAAGACTTCTAAAAAGGATGAAGGTTCTTCTGCTGACAGAAAAAAACAGCTTCTGTTCAATAATAAGGATATACCATTTAATATTGTAGAGAACTACAAAACAATGCGTACAAACCTTATGTTTACACTTTCTACAACACGAAATAAGATAGTTGTCGTTTCTAGTCCTAATCCAAGTGAGGGTAAGTCTGTAACAGTTGCTAACCTTGCAGCTTCAATGGCTGAAACAGAAAATAAGGTTCTTCTTATTGACGCTGATATGAGAAAACCTGTTCAGCACAGAAACTTCAAGTTAAAAAACAATGTTGGACTTTCAACAATACTGAGTGGTGAAAGCACATTTGATAAGTGTGTGCATGAAACCAAGAATGGCAATTTTGCTGTTCTTACATCAGGCGTTTTGCCTCCAAACCCGTCAGAGCTTCTTGCTTCTGAGAAAATGCGTGAATTGCTTGAATATGTTCAGCATAAGTATGATTATGTTATTGTCGACGGAACCCCGCTGCTTCCTGTAACTGACGTAATGAGCCTTGCAGACGAGGTCGCAGGCGTTCTTCTCATTGCAAGATATGGAAGAACTACATATCAGGAGATAGAGGAGTCTATGAAGAAGCTTGAGATAGGCGATTGCAATCTGCTTGGTTTCGTTCTTAATGATATTTCCGCAAAGAACGGTTCTCATTACGGATACAAGTATAGCTACAAGTATAAATATGACTACAGCTATAAATACGGTGGGAAGGATGCTTCTGCCGAAAGTTAAATGACATGGAGATGTTAGATTGACTACCGATTATCACAGCCACATACTGCCGAATATTGATGACGGCTCTGACAGCATCAAAACATCACTTAAAATGATAAAAATGATGAAACAGCAGGGCATAGGTATAATTGTGGCAACACCGCATTTTTATATGCACAGGGAAGCTTCTTTAGACAGTTATCTTGTCAAACGGCAAAATGCTTATGAGAAGCTCATGGCGGCTGACCCTGCCGTGAAGGATATACATATTGGTGCTGAGGTGGCTATAGAAAAGGGCATCAGCGTATTAGGAGAACTTGAAAAGCTGTGTATCAGCGGAACAAGACTTATTCTTCTTGAACCACCATTCACTCAGTATAACAGTTGGATCGTCGAGGAGATAGACGAGATAGCAAATTCTCGAAGGCTTATTCCGATAATCGCCCATGTACATAGATATATGGGCGTTTATTCAAAGTCAGATCTGGAAAGTCTGATGTCTGTGGATGCAGTTTTTCAGATAAATGCAGAAGCTTTTGAGCATTTTTCCACAAGACGTTTTGTTAATAAGCTTATTTCAAGTGGCAGAGACTTTGTCTTTGGAAGCGATGCTCATAATCTTGATGATAGAAAACCTAATTTTGATCTTATAGCTAAAAGATCTGGAAGTGAAAATATAAGACGTTCTGATAAAGTACTCATGTCTGCTATGGCTGACGAAGAAAGAATGTTTGCTTTTTAAGTATAGAAAAAATATTGATGATATTATAAATAGCCTGCACTGTGCCATTGAGGGGTGGCCATGGTGTGATCTTATTCATTGCTTTAATTGAGCGGAGGTATGTTTTATTTATGGAGAAAACAAGTGAAAACACAGTTCAGGTGTGGAAAAACAAAAAGATAAAGCATTGGATGCTTATTGCATTCTTTCTGTGTTTCTATGATATTGTTGCCGTAAATCTATCCTACATTTTCGGACTTTTCATCAGATTTGACCTTACTTTTTCTGCAATACCAAAGGAGTATATGCTTGCCTATGTTAAGTTTGCTCCCATATATACAGCTTTCTGTGTTGTGGTGTTTTTTGTGTTCAAGCTTTATAATAGTTTGTGGAGATTTGCCAGCATTGGTGAACTTTCAAGGATATTTTTGGCCACGATAGTCACTACCATATTCCAATCTGTGGGTATAACATTGCTCTTTATGAGAATGCCTTTGGCTTACTACATAGTAGGTGCGGGAACTCAGTTCGTGCTTATAACAGCAGTGCGTTTTGCTTATAGATATATCACCCTTTTAAGAGCAAAGCAGGTAACAAATCAAGTGGCAGTGCATAATGCAATGGTCATTGGTGCAGGTGCTTCGGGTCAGATGATCCTTAAAGAGCTTACGATGTCAGAACGTGCAAATGCAAGACCACTCTGCATAATCGATGATAACCCAAATAAGTGGGGAAGAAATATCGGAGGAGTTCCTATCGTCGGTGGCCGTGATTGCATTATGGAAAGCGTCAAAAAGTATAATATTGATCAGATCCTTTTTGCAATTCCAACTGCATCACCTGAGAACAAAAGGGATATCCTTAATATTTGTAAAGAAACAGGCTGTGAGATGAAACAGCTTCCGGGCGTTTATCAGATAACAAATGGTGAGGTGCTTCTCAGCAAGATGAAGCCTGTTGCGGTCGAGGATCTGCTTGGAAGAGAGCCTATCAGAGTAAACATGGACGAGATATTCCAGCACCTTAAGGGTAAGACTATATTGGTAACAGGTGGCGGTGGCTCTATCGGAAGCGAGCTTTGCCGACAGATAGCAGGTCATGAGCCTAAACAGCTTATCGTATTTGACATTTATGAAAACAATGCTTATGAAATAGAGCAGGAGCTTAAACGTAAATATGGCAGTAAACTCAATCTTGTGACGCTTATCGGCTCTGTTCGTGACAGCAGACGTATCAATGACGTTTTTGAAAAATACAAGCCTGATATCGTTTATCACGCTGCAGCACATAAGCACGTTCCGCTTATGGAAACAAGCCCTAATGAATCTATCAAAAACAATGTTGTTGGTACATACAAGACAGCCTATGCCGCTTTGAAGCATGGCACAAAGAGGTTTGTGCTTATAAGCACTGATAAGGCTGTAAACCCTACTAATATTATGGGTGCAAGTAAAAGACTCTGCGAAATGGTCATCCAGAGCATGGACGCTATCAGCAAGGCAGGCAGAACAGATCTTCTGCCTATGCTCCATGCACACGTTGATGAAATGACAGACGGTATGCTTGAGAACGATCCGATGGACGAGATAGCTGTTGATAATATAGAGAGCAGTGAAGCGATTAAGATCGAAAGCGTTGGCAATAAGGACAGAAATGGCACACAGTTTGTTGCAGTTCGTTTTGGAAACGTTCTTGGAAGCAACGGCTCTGTGATCCCACTGTTCAAAAAGCAGATAGAAGCAGGCGGTCCTGTTACTGTTACTCACCCTGATATCATAAGATATTTCATGACTATACCTGAGGCGGTGAGCCTTGTTCTTCAGGCAGGCACATACGCATGGGGCGGCGAGATATTTGTCCTTGATATGGGTGCGCCTGTGAAGATAGACACACTTGCGAGAAATCTTATCAGACTTTCAGGATATAAGCCTGATGTAGATATTAAAATAGTTTACTCAGGTCTGCGTCCTGGCGAAAAGCTTTTTGAGGAGAAGCTTATGGCAGAGGAGGGCATGATGAAAACGGATAATGAGCTTATCCATATTGGAAAGCCTATACCGTTTGACACAGAAACGTTCCTTGGTCAGCTTGGAGAGCTTGCTCGTGCAAGCTATAACAATGACGAAAATATCGTTGAAATGGTCGAAAAGATCGTTCCGACATTTAGTCCTGTAGGTGATAAACCAACAGGTAATGAAAAATATGGTAGAAACGCTGTTGCAGTTTCTGCGACAAAATAATAAAAGATACATATTTCAGCACTGCGGGGATTTCTGCGGTGCTGTTTTTATGCCTAAAATGTCACACTTTTTCTTGATGCTACTTGAAAAAAGGCAGTTTATGTGGTATAATGAATAATGAATGTAAATTTGCGTAAAGGACTATTTCTATATGAAAAAATGGAGAATAAACAGACCTGACCCTGTGAAAACTGCAGAGTTTATGAACAAGTGTGACTTGAAAAGCCTTACCCTAGACGTCATGACTTCAAGGGGTTTCACTGACTTTGACAGCCTTGCTGATTTTTTTAAAGGCGAAGAACTTAGTGATCCTTTTCTTATAAAGGATATGGCTATAGCCGCCGAGGTGATAAACAAGGCGGTTGATCAGTATGACCTTATTTGTATTTACGGTGACTATGACTGCGATGGAGTTACGTCCACCACTATACTTTACAACTATCTTGAAAGCATGGGCGCAAACATTATGTACTATATTCCTGAGCGTGAGGCTGGATATGGCATGAACATGGAAGCTATTGAAATGCTTGCAGAAAAGGGTGTTAAGCTTATCGTCACTGTGGATAACGGCATTTCCGCGGTTGAGGAAGCTGAGCGTATTGCTGAGCTTGATATGGAACTTGTTATCACAGATCACCACCAGCCGCCTGAGAAGCTTCCGAGGGCAAGGGCTATCGTTAATCCGCATCGTGCAGATTGTCCCTCGTCATACAAAGACCTTGCAGGCGTTGGTGTAGCTTTCAAGCTTTGTGCTGCACTTGACGGCGGCAGTTACGACACTGTTATGGAACAGTATGCCGACATTTGTGCTATCGGTACAGTTGCGGACGTTGTGCCACTCACAGGGGAAAACAGAACTATTGTCAAGCGTGGTCTTGAATATCTTGCAAACACCGAAATATTGGGATTAAACTATCTTATAGATAAAGCAAAGCTTGATAGAAATGCTCTTGACTCAACAGGCATTGCTTTTAGGATTGCCCCTGTTATAAACGCTTCGGGCAGATTTGGCTCACCACTTACAGCGGTAAAAACACTTCTCAGCGAAGACCCGGAGGACGCTGAAAATTATGTTGACACTCTTTTAAATCTTAACGCCCAGCGCAAGCAGACGGAAACAGAGATAATGACAGAAATAGTAAATCATATAAACGCTCACCCTGAAACTCTTGACCATAGAGTGCTTGTGCTTTCAGGCAAGGGCTGGCACCACGGAGTTATTGGCATTGTTTCTTCACGCATTTTGGAATTTTACGGAAAGCCGAATGTTATAATCTCAATTGATGACGATGGAAACGCACGAGGCTCTGCGAGAAGCGTAAAGGGCTTCAATATATTCAAGTGTTTTCAGCATTGCGGAGAGCTGCTTGATAAATTTGGTGGACATGAGTGTGCAGGAGGTCTGTCGCTGAAGGCTGAGAACATTGAAAAGTTCACTCAAATGGTGTATGAATACAGCGATCCTATGGAGAAATTCCCTAGCGTTGAGCTTATAGCGGATAAGCTCCTTATGCCGCAGGATATCAACCTTGATAATGTAAAGGGTCTTGCAGCAATGGAGCCTTTTGGTGCAGAGAACCCTGCTCCCGTTTTTGCAATGCTTGGAGTAAGAGTAGATAAGATAATACCGCTGTCACAGGGCAAGCATACAAAGATCGAGTTTTCATACGCAAGCTATAGAGGACAGGCTCTTATTTTCTCCCTTGCACCTGAAAAAGCTTGTTTCGCAGTTGGCGATAAGCTTGATATGCTCGTGGAGCTTGGAATAAATGTGTTCAATAACCGTGAGTCCATATCCATAAGAGTTATTGACCATAGATTGAGTGGAGTAAAGCAGGAAAGATATTTTGCGGCAAAGGATTGTTATGAAAAGCTCATGCGCGGGGAACAGCTTCCTGCAAGTTTTATAAGAAAAATAATCCCGACAAGGCAGGAACTTATCGGTGTATATAAATACATAAGTGCAGTTAAGAATATTACGTTGGATAATCTTTTCATGAAAATATCAGGCGACAGCATGAATTATTGCAAACTGCATATTTGCGTTGATATTTTCCGTGATAAAGGTCTTATCGAGTTCAGACCCGCAACTATGAAAATAAGCTACGTTGTGCCGAAACAAAAGGTAAATCTTGAGGACTCTGAAACTCTTGTTAAGCTGAATGAAATGCTTGGAAAGGCAGGTAACTAAAATGTCAGATAAAGAGAATATTTTGCTTGATCCTGCTGAAATGGATAAGATAGAAAATATGCCTGAGATAAAAACTGTCAGTGAAGAAGATCTTCCTGCCGAATCCGAGGTTAAAGAGCAGTTTGAAGAAATGCCTGCTCCTACGGCTTCTCCTGACTATACCGACGCTGTGCCTGAAGCTTCAAAGCCTGAGCATATAGGTGAGAGGTCGGTGTGTTCCATTGATGCACTTATTCAGAAAATACTTGATGGCGAGAGGCAGTACGATCTGTCAAAAATCGTTTCCGCCTATGAACTTGCTGAAAAGTATCATCACAATCAGAAAAGAGAGTCTGGCGAGCCGTATATAACCCACCCGCTGTCTGTTGCATATATTCTTTTGGAGCTTGGCATGGATACTGATACTATTTGTGCAGCGCTTCTTCATGACGTTGTGGAGGACACTCCATGCACTCTTGAAGAATTACAGAAGAATTTTGGCTCAGACGTTGCAATGCTTGTAAATGGCGTTACAAAGCTGAAAAAGGTGGAAACTTTCACCAAGGATGAGCAGAAAGCTGAGAATATCAGAAAAATACTCCTTGCGATGAGCGAGGATATTCGTGTTATTATCATAAAACTTGCAGATAGACTTCACAATATGCGTACTCTTAATTATTGCAAAGATTCAAAACGCAGAACTATCGCCCATGAAACAATGAACATCTATGCACCGATAGCTCACCGCCTTGGAATACGCTCAATTAAAGATGAATTTGAAGATCTTGCTTTTTACTATCTTGATCCTTATGCTTATGCCGAGATAGACGAGCAAATGCAGCTCAGAAAGGGCAGCCGTGAACAGCTTGTTGAAAACATCAAGCACAAGATACATGACAGGCTTGAAAAGGATTTTGACCCTGTTCCCCTTATCGAGGGACGCGTTAAGAGCAATTACGGTATCTACAAAAAGGTATATCGTGACGGCAAGGAGATAGACCAGATATATGATCGCTATGCCGTAAGAATTATCGTCAATACAGTTACCGAGTGCTATAACGTACTTGGCATAATCCACGATATGTTCAGACCTATCCCAAACAGATTTAAGGATTATATTTCCACGCCTAAGGCTAATATGTATCAATCTCTTCACACAACTGTTATCGGCAGAGAGGGAATACCTTTCGAGGTTCAGATAAGAACATGGGAAATGCACAGAACGGCTGAATATGGTATTGCCGCCCACTGGAAATATAAAGAGGGCGTAAGGGGTAGCTCAAAGGACGATCAGCGCCTTGCGTGGATAAGACAGATAATCGAGTCACAGCAGGAGTCAAACGACGTTGAGGAGATAGTAAGAGCTATCAAAAATGACCTTGCCCCTGAGGACGTTTTTGCTTTCACTCCAAAGGGAGATATGATAACACTGCCTGTTGGCTCAACTGTTATCGACTTTGCTTACGCTATCCACACACAGGTGGGTCATAAGATGTGCGGCGCAAAGGTAGACAAGAAAATGGTGTCTTATGATTATCAGATAAAAACAGGCGAGATAATCGAGATACTTACTACCAACGTTGAAGGTCATGGTCCAAGCCGTTCATGGCTTAATATCTGCAAGACCAATGAAGCCAAATCCAAGATACGTTCATGGTTCAAAAAGGAAAGACGAGAGGAAAATATCTTTGAGGGCAGAAATGCTCTCGAAAGAGAGTTCCGCAGAAATAATATAAGAGTGCCTGAGGAAGAACTTGAGGACTTTCTCAAAATGGATATGCACAGACACAGTTGTGATACCCTTGACGACTTCTTTGCAGCTATCGGCTATGGTGGAGTTCAGCTTTCAAAGGTGATGCAAAGGCTGAAATCTGAGTATAATAAGAAATATGGTGAAAAGGCTCAGCCTGATACTTCTGACCTTGAAAATAAGATAAAGACTTCTAAAAATTCCACTGGTGTTATCGTTGACGGCATCGACAACTGCGCTATCAAGTTTGCACAGTGCTGTAATCCGCTTCCAGGTGACGAAATAGTCGGCTTTATCACGAGAGGCCACGGCATATCCGTGCATAAAAAGGATTGCGTGAACTATCTTTCGCAGAAAGATGATCCTGAAAATGCCGCACGTTGGATAAATGTTAAGTGGGAAAGTTCAGAAAAGCATACGGGCTATTTCAAGTGTACTTTGGATATTGTAGCAGTTGACAGAATAGGTCTGCTGGCAGACGTTTCGTCAGCGCTTGCAATGATCAATATTTTTATCTATGAGTCAACCTCAAGGGAACTGAAAAACGGCAATGCAATGCTTTCCGTAACTGTCAGCATTGCAGGAATGGAACAGCTCAATAATGTTATAAACAAGCTTCAGAAAATAAAGAACGTTATTTCTGTTGAAAGAAGCGGTAAATAAGAAAGGACAGATAATGAAAATATATAGGCTCAAACCATTGAGTGTTTGTGAAACAAACAGTTATATTGTTGCAAGCGACGAAAATAACTGCGTTCTTATCGATGCACCTGCCGACCCTGATTATATTCTCGGTGAGATAGAGAGTCACAGCCTTACGCTTAAAAAGATCTTTCTTACCCACGGTCATTTTGACCATATCGGTGCTGTGGCTGACCTTGTAGACAGGACAGGCTGCGAGGTGTATATCCACATTATGGATAAACCTAAGCTTACAGATGACGCAGGAATGCTTGCTAATCTTTTCAGAATAAGAGGACACAGAAATTACACAGGCAAGGTCAATGTGTTTACAGAGGACGATATACTAAAGCTTGACGAGCTTGAATTTGACGTGTTGGAAACGCCGGGACATACAAGCGGTTCTGTTTGTTTCATATGCGGCATGAATATGTTTTCGGGAGATACCCTATTTTCAAGAAGTGTTGGCAGAACTGATATGCCTGATGGAAGCAGCACAGCCCTTATGAAGTCGCTTATGAAAATAGCTGACCTTGGTGGAAATCTCACAGTTTATCCGGGTCACATGAATGTCACGACACTTGACGCTGAGAGAAAGTATAACCCATATCTCAGGCAGGCTGCGGAGGCTTTGAAATGACTCTGATATTCAGCGGCAACGATTATAAATATGAGCTTGAGGGAGTAATGAAGCTTTTTATCCCTGCAACGCTCTTTACCCACGTTTTTTCTGACAGCATAGATACAGAGGACGATTATGTGTTCTCTCAGAAAAAGGATAACGCTGACAATGTTTGTTTGAGCGTTAAGGTGAGATATGACGGCAAGACTTGCGAAAAAGAGGAGTTTGTGCATTTTGAAAGCGACATGGAACTTTCGCTGTCAAGACTTCTTTTTAAGGCAATGAGCGAGATAACAGGCATTGTGCCGAAATGGGGCGTTATAACTGGAATAAGACCTGTGAAGCGTGTGAATGATATGCTCAGTGAGGGCATGAACAAGGCGGAGATATTTAAAGCCATGGAGAGCAGATATCTTTGCAGCGAAGAAAAGTGCGATATTGCATATAAAACTGCTATAACCCAAAAGCCTGTCCTCGATGAGCTTGAAAAGGACAGCTTTAGTCTTTATGTGTCAGTGCCGTTTTGTCCCACAAGATGCTCCTACTGTTCTTTCGTTTCGCAATCTATCGAGGGCTGTATGAAGCTTATCCCTGAGTATGTGAACAAGCTGTGTGAGGAGATAGTTTACACTGCGAAGATAACGAAAAAGCTTGGTTTAAAGCTTGACACCGTATATTTTGGCGGCGGCACTCCTACCACGCTCACTGCTGCTCAGCTTGACAGAGTTATGAAAGTCATTGAAAACAGCTTTGATATGTCAACTGTCCGTGAATACACTATTGAAGCGGGAAGACCTGACACCATAACTGAAGAAAAGCTGAAGGTGCTTAAAGCAAACGGCTGTGGCAGAGTATCTATAAATCCACAGACTTTGAATGACAGCGTTCTTGAGGCTATTGGCAGAAAGCACACAACTGCACAGTTTTTTGACAGCTTTGACCTTGCAAGAAAAGTTGGTTTTGACTCTATAAATACCGATATAATCGCAGGTCTGCCAACAGACACAGTGGAGAGCTTTGAGAATACCATTGATAAGCTTATCGAGCTTGCTCCTGAGAATATCACTGTACACACACTTTCCATAAAGCGTGCGGCTAGGCTAAATCACAGTGGTAACAGGGAAGTGCTGAAAAATCCAGCCGATAAAATGGTAGAGTATGCCACAAAAAGACTTCTTGAAAGCGGCTATCTGCCTTATTATCTCTACAGACAGAAGAATATGCTTGAAAATCTTGAAAATATAGGCTGGACAAAGCAGGGTCACGAGAGTTTGTATAATATCTATATAATGGAAGAGGTTCAGACCATACTTGCAATGGGTGCAGGTGGCTCCACAAAGCTTGTTGACAAAGAGGGCGGACGTTTGGAGCGTGTGTTCAATTACAAATTTCCGCTGGAATACAATAAGCATTTTGAGCTTATGCTTAAGCGAAAAAATGAGATAGAGGAATTTTATGCTAAAGAAAAATGAGATTATCAGGCTTGAAATAAGCGGTATGACAAATGAGGGCAACGGAGTAGGAAAGCACGAGGGCATTGCTGTTTTCGTGCCTTTTACTGTTATTGGCGACGTTATCGAATGCAGGATAGTCAAGGTCTGCAAAACGTATTGCTATGGCATTATCGAAAATATTGTAAGTGGTTCGGTTGAAAGAACGAAGAACGATTGCTCTGTGTATTCAAGGTGTGGCGGTTGTTGTTTTCGTCACATGAGCTATGAGGAAGAATGCCGTGTAAAAGAGCAGTTCATAAAGGATTCATTTGAGCGTATTGGTAAGCTTTATCCTGAATATGACAGCTTTGAGGGTTGTAAACAGCTTGTCGGCTATCGCAACAAGGCGCAGTACCCTGTAGCAGAGCAGGACGGCAGGGCAGTTTGCGGATTCTATTCAAGGCGTTCTCATCATGTATGCGATCACACTGATTGTGCGTTACAGCCTGCTATATTTAAAGCTGTCGCTGATGACATAATGGCTTATGTGAACGAGCGTAAGATAAAGGCATACAACGAGGAAACGGGAAGTGGTCTGCTCAGGCATATTTATCTCAGGCGTGGCGAACACTCAGGCGAGATAATGGTCTGTCTTGTTATAACTGACCTTAAAAAGCGTGGAGTATTTGATGTGCTTGTGGGTGAGCTTTGCAAAAAATATGCTGATATAAAGAGTATAGTTTTCAATGAGAATAGCCGAAAGACCAACTGTATACTCGGACAGAAGCTTGTTACTGCGTATGGAAGCGACACGATACACGATATCATGTGTGGAAATGATATAGAGATATCACCGCTGTCATTTTATCAGGTAAATACAATTCAGGCGGAGCGGCTTTATGAAATTGCCGCAGATTATGCTCAGCTGACAGGAAAGGAAACTCTTCTTGATCTTTACTGCGGTGCAGGAACGATTGGTTTGTCAATGAGCAAAAAGGTGAAAAAGCTCATAGGTGTTGAGATAATACAATCTGCAATAGACAATGCAAAACGAAATGCCGCAGCAAACAATGTCACAAATGCGGAATTTATATGTGGTGACGCAGGAAAGATAGCAGAGATACTTTACAGCCGTGGCGAGCGACCAGATGTGATAATAGCTGACCCTGCAAGAAAGGGCTGCACTAGGGACGCACTGGAGTACATGGCAAAAATGTCCCCTGACAGGATAGTTATGATATCCTGCAATCACGCTACTGCTGCTAGGGACTGTGCTGTGCTGGAAGAGTTGGGGTATAAGACGGTCAAGGTCAAGGGCGTGGATCTGTTTGGCAGGACGGGGCATGTGGAGACGGTCTGTTTGCTGTCAAGGAAAGATAAATAAAGGCTGAAAAGTGGCGCATTTTCGGGCTTATTGTAAGGTTGGTATCATCAGAGAAGCCTTGTGGAAAGCTCGGTTTTATTATATGGAAACATATCTACTGCAAAAAAAGTGTGTCAGCTTGTAACCTCGGATTAGATGTCACAATTTGAGACAGTGGATTAGATGTCAGGCATTTTGAGATGATTTTTGGAAAATGAAAAAGGGTGACAACCAATCCTGCAGGACTGACTCCTATTGAAATCGGTCAGGGAGTAACCTATAAAGAGGCAAAATTAACATTTCTTTGCATAAGTTGTATAAGCATCAATTTTCCAAAGAGGATATTACAACTGAAGTTCAGGAGTATTATGCTTCCATGCCAAAAGTATATCCCGATTTCAATGGAGGCTGGCAACCACATATTGTTTTTGTAGGTGAAATTATAGAGGTTAGGGATGAACGATAAATTGGGATTTAGAGGATGTGAATGAGCAGCATGAAGAAAACAAAAGAAGGAATTAATTTAAAAAAACTCCTTAGGCTGAAGAATACAGGCAGTATCTTTGTGATTGCAGGGCTTTTGACGATTTTTGTAATAGCGTTGTACACATTTATTCTGCAAAGTTCTTACACTAAGACCGCCCTTGAAACAGAAATCACACGTGACACAGCAAGTGCAGATGCAGTACACAGACTAGTGGATGGAAGAATCGGCAAAGAAGATTTTGATCAAATCAAAGATCAATCTGATGAAAAGAAGCAATTATATAAGGATATTTCTTCATATTTCAATGAAATCAGAACACTGAATTCTACTCGATATATTTACACCGCTACAAAAAATGATGAAGGAAAACTCGTTTATGTGGTAGACGGTTTGGATTCGGATGCGGATGATGTAAGACACCCTGGAGATTATATTGAGGAAGAAATGGTTCCGTATATTGATAGGGCTATTTCTGGGGAGAATGTGTACTCTCAGGATATTATTGATACAACATGGGGTCCGATTTTTACGGCTTGCTATCCTGTAAGAGCAAATCATGATGGGACTGGAGAAATCATTGGCGCATTTTGCATTGAAATGGATATGCAATCAGCTTATGGAATGGTTGAAGAGACGAATCATATTTCCATCATCTGCGGTTTAGTCGCAGGAGCTGTATTGCTTTTAATTTGTCTATATACCTATTATGTTTACCAGAAAAGCAAGGCAGAAGAGCAAAAACAAAAACAATTATTAATGACCGCCGCTGAGGAAGCAGATGCTGCCAACAAAGCAAAATCTGCGTTTTTGCTTAGTATTAGCCATGACATCAGAACGCCGATGAATGCCATTATTGGATTTACAAACATTGCGCTTCAACAGAACACGGTTTCAGATATTCATGATAGCTTGGAGAAAGTTCAAAAAAGTTCGAATCATCTTCTCTCTTTGTTGAATGACGTTCTGGATTTTACTCGCATTGAAAGTGGAAAAGTTACTATTTCGCCCGAGCCGGTGGACATTACTCAATTGACAGATAACGTCCAGGCGATTATGAATGGACTTCTTTATAATCGAAATCTTAAGTTTGAAGTACATCGAGAAATCCCAAAGAACCCATATGTCCTTGCGGATGTTGCGCGTATCCGGGAAGTTTTGGTGAATCTTCTTGGCAATGCTGTGAAATTCACAAAGGACGGCGGAAAGATTACTTTGGATATCAGCAGTTACCCAGGAGCGGATGAGAAACATATCATGACTCGTTATGTTGTTCGAGATAACGGTATTGGCATGAGCGAAGAGTTCCAGAAAAAATTATTCGATCCGTTTTCACAAGAAGATGATGCTAATGCCAGAACTCAATATAAGGGAACCGGTCTTGGTATGGCCATCACAAAAAAATATGTGGATATGATGGGCGGTTCGATTGCTGTTGAGAGCAAAAAAGGTGTAGGTTCTACATTCACAGTGGAGATCCCACTGGAGTTGTCAGAACAGGTTATTCAATCAGAACAAAAACAACATCTACATAGAGATTTGACGGGTATTCATGTTCTTATGGCTGAGGATAATGATCTAAATGCTGAACTTGCTACGATGATGCTGGAAGATACTGGTATAGCCGTAACACGCGCATCAGACGGAAAGGAAGTTGTGGATTTGTTTAAAAATCATCCACGAGGCACATACGATCTTATTTTGATGGATATTATGATGCCAAACATGGATGGACATCAAGCAGCAAAAGCCATTCGAGCCTTGGGTATAGAGCGGTCCGATGCAGTTACGATTCCAATTATAGCTTTGTCTGCAAATGCTTTTATAGATGATATTCAGGAATCCCTGGATTCAGGCATGAATGACCATATTTCCAAGCCGATTAACATGGAGGAATTGATCGATACTATCACTAAATACATTAAACACGATTAGGAAAACAAAGAAGTTAATTCTGATTTTCCTGTACCTTTTCAAAATATTCTCTGCTGATTATGGAAGATCTGGAACAAAATGCGTGCTACTGATTCTGAATATGCACTTGCGATGAAAAATGCTGATACCGCTAAGGTTTGGCTGCTTGAAAATCTCTTCGAGCTGCAGGCTGAGGAGATTGCAATTCAGACGTGTTTGGTAATGTAGCCATTCCTTATTTCTTATCAAAAAAACAACAAAACTCGTTTGGTTTAGTTTTAGCCAAACGAGTTTTGTTGTTTACTCCCTGAGATTTTCTTTGAGTTTTACTTTTCGATATTCTTTTGGTGACATACCAATGTATTTATGAAACAGTCTGCTGAAATAAAGCGGATTGGTGTATCCAACCATATTTGCAATTTCAGTAATGGTGTAGTCGGTATTTTCTAACAAACTTTGTGCGTTGGAGATTCGCAGCTTTAAGATATATTGCAGCGGACTGGAACCTGTGATTTCTTTAAAGCACTGAATAAACCAACAGTTGCTAAGCCCTCTGGATTCGGAGTACTCCTCAATGCTGATTTCTGTGTTGTAATTTTTACGAAAATAGTGCATCGCAAAAGCAACTTCTTTTTCACTGGTGCTGCTGAATTTCTTTGCACTCATGATTGCACGGCTTATCAAAACAAAAATATTTCGCAGCTGCAAAGAAATCAATTCATCATACCGTGGTCTGCAAAGCTGCAATTCCTGGATCATCTGACCAAATAACCACTGATAATCGGGAGATGTTCCAATATAGAGAATATTATTTTGCAGGTTGATATTGTAATATTTTAAAATTTCTTCTACTTCATTTCCGGTAAAATGCACCCAATAAACATCGGTTTGATCTGCACGATAATAAACATATTCCTGTGGTTGATCTGGCAAATATATAATAATATTTCCGGCTGAAACCGTTTTTTCTTCTCCATGAATGAAAAAATGTCCTTTTCCGGAGGCAATATATAAAAGCTGATAATCTTTTCTTCCCTTGGGACGATGTGTTACTACTTCAGAACGATTTTTCACACGATAATTTCCACAGCTTGTTACCATCAAAGGTTTCGTATTATCCACTACAGTAGATGTAGAGTTGTTTAAATAGGCAACTCTGACCGCTCTTGTTACAAAGAACAGCAAGGAAAGAGTTCAGATGGGTTCTTATCGCTTTATCTTCGCATTTGGAACAAGCCTACTGATTCAGGCTGTTACATTCCAATTTGTTGAAGCAATGGGCGGTGGTGCAAATGGCTGGAGAACAGTCGCAATTATTTATGCGGTTATCGGTCTTATTGTAAATACAATTTCCGCTCTTTCTGTAAAGGAACTTTCTGATGAGGAACTTGCAGACAGTGAAACAAAAACAGAAGAAACCAAATACAGTTTTGGAGAAGCATTCAAAATTCTCGTACACAACAAATATTATATGATGATCACAGTAACCTATATTTTGCAGCAGTTCTATGGTGCGATGATCGGTGTTGGAACATACTATGCAAAATATGTTCTCGCAAATGAGAATATGTTCGGCACGTTTGCGTGGTTTATCAATATTCCTTTGATTATCGCCTTGATCTTCACTCCTACCATCGTACAAAAATGGAACGGCATGTATAAGCTGAACAAATACAGCTACATGGTAGCAACAGTTGGCAGACTTCTGGTAGCAGTTGCCGGATACATGGGAAACATTCCGCTGATGCTTGCATTTACAGCACTTGCAGCACTCGGTCAAGGTCCATGGCAAGGTGATATGAATGCAGTCATCGCATCATGCTCTGAATATAGCTGGCTTACCAAACACAAGCACGTTGATGGAATCATGTACTCCTGCACATCACTTGGTGTAAAAATTGGTGGTGGACTTGGAACAGCAATTGTCGGTCTTTTGCTCGACCTTAGCGGATTCAAGGGCACTTTGACAGTACAGCCTGATTCTGCTATCAATATGCTTCACATTATGTATCTGATCGTTCCGTTTGCACTGGATCTGATCATCACATTTATTCTTTCTAAGATGAATGTTGAAAGGGCAAATGCGGAAATCAAAGAAAAACTTGGAATATCCGAAAATGAAGTTGTGATGGAATCACAGAACTAAAATGGAGGAAACAATATGAAATATACACTCGACTGGCTGACCGATCCGGAAGTGTTTGCAGTCAACAGAATCGCAGCATATTCCGACCACAGAATCTATGCAAACCATTTGGAAGCCGATGCAGACAATTCCTCTCTGATTCAGAATCTGAACGGCACCTGGAAATTTGCGTGGGCAAAGAATCCGTCTGAATGGAAGCAAAAGTTCTATGAAGAAAGCGACAGCACTGACAATTTTGACAACATTCAGGTTCCGGGACACATGGAATTGCAGGGATACGGCAAACCGCAGTATGTCAACACCATTTATCCTTGGGAGGGACAGGAACATCTCCGTCCGCCGTTTATCTCTGAAAAGGACAACCCTGTCGGCAGCTACGTCAGATATTTTGACTTGAACGATGCTCTGAAAAACAAGCGTGTATTCATTTCTTTTCAGGGTGTGGAAACTGCTATATATGTCTGGCTGAACGGCGAATTTATCGGCTACAGCGAGGATTCTTTTACACCGTCTGAATTTGAACTGACACCATATATCCGTGAAAAGGATAACAAACTTGCTGTTGCAGTGTTCAAAAGAAGTTCTGCAAGCTGGCTGGAAGATCAGGATTTCTGGAGATTCTCCGGCATTTTCCGTGACGTATTCCTTTATGCGGCACCGTCTGCCCATGTTCGTGATATGAAAGTGATTGCAGATTATGACGGTACAAATGGTATCTTCTCTGCAACGCTGGATATTGCGGGCAAGTGTTCTGTGAGATCGATCTTGACAGATGAAAATGGAACGGTCATCGCAGAATCCAATGAAAAGGAATCTGTAAACTAGACAATTGAAAATAGCAAGCCTTGGAGTGCCGAAATACCGAATCTCTACACGTTTACAGTGATTCTGACAGACGAAGACGGAAATGAAATCGAGGTCAGCAGAACCAAGGTTGGATTCCGCCGATTTGAACTGAAAAACGGAATCATGTGCCTGAATGGAAAACGTATTATTTCCAAGGGTATCAATCGACACGAATTTGATGCGAAAACAGGCAGAGCAATCAAAAAGCAAGATATGCTGTTTGACATTCAGTTCATGAAGAAAAACAATATCAATGCAGTTCGTACCTGTCATTATCCGAACAATTCTCTTTGGTATCAGCTTTGTGATGCATATGGCATTTATCTGATTGATGAAACCAATCTGGAAACACATGGTACATGGCAGACGCTTGGTGCAACAGATCCGTCTTGGAATGTACCGGGTTCACTTTCAGAATGGAAAGAAGCTGTACTGGACAGAGCGAAATCAATGTATGAACGTGACAAGAATCACGCAAGCGTTCTCATTTGGTCTTGCGGAAACGAATCCTACTGCGGAGAAGATATTGCTGCAATGTCGGAATATTTCAGAAGTGTAGACCCGACAAGACTGGTGCACTATGAGGGCGTTACAAGAGTTCCGAATCATCAGTATGATTCTATCACGGATATGGAAAGCCGCATGTACGCAAAACCACAGGAAGTGGAAGAATACCTGAAACAGAACAGTGGCAGACCGTATATCAGCTGTGAGTATATGCACGCCATGGGCAATTCTCTTGGCGGTTTGAGCCTTTACACTGACCTTGAGGACAAATATGAGGCTTATCAGTGTGGTTTCATCTGAGACTACATCGATCAGGCAATCGAAACCCAAAATGACGACGGGAAAACGGTTCTGGCTTATGGCGGAGATTTTGAGGACAGACGAAGTTGCAGAATATTTCGGCCAAAAGGTTCTTCGTGAAGTTGATGAAAATCAATTTTGGGATAATCTCCCTGATATTAAAAAGAAGATTTCTGATAGAGCTGTCTTGCGTGCAATTCACTTTTTTGGCGACAATTATCGTGCAAAGGCAGAAACGGAAGCTCTCAAAAACAACAGATTTGAGGATTTTCTCACGCTTGTAAACGAATCTGGAGATTCCTCCATGAACTATCTGCAAAATTTATACTCATGCAGAAAGCCAACGGAACAAGGTATTCCACTTGCAATTATGGCGGGAAAACGAATATTAAAAGGCAATGGTGCTGTAAGAGTTCACGGAGGTGGTTTCGCAGGGACTGTTCAGGCATTTGTACCAAATGATCTTGTCAATGCATATAAATCGGAAATGGACAGAATATTTGGACAAAATTCGTGCTACATTATGACAATCAGACCGTTTGGCGGTATTGAAATCAAATAATAGGAGGGGAAAATAATGAGTATACTTGTTTCAGGCGGTGCAGGATATATCGGTTCTCACACAGCTTTAGAGTTGATTCGTACCGGAGAAAGCGTTATTATTGCAGATAATCTTGCAACCGGACACATCGAAGCTGTTCCGAAAGATGCGAAATTTTATCTGGATGATTTGCATGACAAGGCGTTTCTTGATAATATTTTTGAAAATGAACAGATAGATGCAGTGATTCAATTTGCAGCATATTCTCTTGTTGGAGAAAGCGTTGTCAATCCACTAAAGTATTACGATAATAATCTCTGCGGAACAAAAATTCTTTTGGATTCCATGGCTAAACACCATATTGATAAAATTGTATTTTCCTCAACCGCTGCCACCTATGGTGAACCGGAAAATATTCCGATTCTTGTAACAGACAGAACACAGCCAACCAATCCATATGGTGAAACCAAACTTGCTATGGAGAAGATGTTCTATTGGACTTCAAAAGCTCATGGTCTAAGATACGTTTCTCTCCACTATTTCAATGCTTGCGGAGCAGACAAATCAGGTAAAATCGGCGAGGCTCATAATCTGGAAAGTCATTTGATTCCTTTGATTCTTCAAGTCCCAAATGGAAAGAGAGAAAGTATCTCCATCTATGGAATAGATTATGATACTCCTGATGGAACTTGTATCAGAGACTACATCCATGTTACCGATTTGGCTCAGGCACATATTCTCGCTGTAAAGTACTTAAAAAACGGAAACGAAAGCAATATTTTCAATCTTGGAAATGGTGTCGGCTATTCCGTAAAAGAAGTAATTGATAAAGCAAGAAAAGTGATAGGGCACCCGATTCCGGCAATTGAAACGCCAAAGCGTGCCGGAGATCCTGCACGGCTGGTGGCTTCCAGTGAAAAGGCAAGAAAAATTCTTGGCTGGAATCCTGTACACGATAGCCTTGAAGAAATTATATCTGACGCATGGAATTGGCATAAGAATCATCCAGATGGTTTTTGAAAAGAGGTGTTATCATGACATACAGGGCAATAAACGGATTAATCCGTCATGCAATAGAAGCTGATTTGATTACAAATGACAATATTTTCGTTGTTAGAAATCAGCTTATGGATATACTGAAACAGACTGACTGGAATGATAAAGAACCACTCACGGGAAATACTGAAGAACTTCTTGAACCCCTGATCGACTATGCAGTAAAAGCAGGAATCATTGAAGACACTTCTGTACAACGTGATCTATTCGATACAAGAGTTATGGGTGTTTTCACACCTATGCCGAGAGAAGTTAATGCCACATTTCAAAGAGAATATTCTGCTTCGCCATCAGCAGCTACAGAATGATACTATGCTTTTAGTAAAAGCCTGAACTATGTTCGTGCTGAAAGAATTGCGAAAGATTTAAAGTGGACATATGAATCAGAATATGGAACACTTGACATTACTATAAACCGTTCTAAGCCAGAGAAAGATCCTCGTGATATTGCTGCTGCTAAATTGCAAAAAAAATCAGCCTATCCTCAATGTCAGCTTTGTGTTGAAAATATGGGATTCGCAGGTCACCAGGCACACCCTGCAAGACAAAATCTTCGTCCGGTAAAGTTGAATATCAACAGCCAAGATTGGTTCATGCAGTATTCTCCTTATGGATATTATAATGAACACTGCATCGTCTTTAATAAACAGCATATTCCTATGACAATCAATGCACAGGTATTCAATAAACTGTTTGATTTTGTTGAGCAATTTCCACACTATTTTATCGGTTCAAATGCAGACCTTCCTATTGTAGGCGGCTCCATTCTAACGCATGAACACTTTCAAGGCGGCAATTATAATTTTGCAATGGCAAAAGCACCGATTGAAAGAACATTTCTTTTGAAAAAATATATGAATGTTAGTGCCGGCATTGTAAAATGGCCGATGTCTGTGATACGTCTTTCTTCAAAAAACAGGACGGCTTTGGCAGCTGCATGTGCTGATATTTTATCAAAATGGAGAACTTATACAGATGAAGTGGTTGGAATTTTTGCAGAAACAGACAGAATTCTGCATAATACAATTACTCCAATTGCAAGAGCAACTTCTTCTGGATTTGAATGCGACTTGGTATTGAGAAACAATATTACAACGAAAGAAAGGCCGTTAGGTGTGGTTTTGTCAATATCACTTGACACATTTTATTCGAACAAGAATTATGCAGCGAG